>Ga0222718_10000033_pt1 | contig 146484 bp, 192 predicted proteins | sample C33_27DmetaG_FD_165045 | JGI IMG/M metagenome (GOLD analysis project Ga0222718, IMG submission 165045) | Estuarine water microbial communities from San Francisco Bay, California, United States - C33_27D | ecosystem: Environmental > Aquatic > Marine > Unclassified | place: USA: California...
ACGTAATCCGACCAACTCGTCCACATAATCCACTGGATTACAAAAGAACATTTGAAAATTACCATCAGGTAAACAGACTAATGCCATACACTCATCGACTGGAACTCCTGTGAGTTCTTCGACCATCAATGCATATGCAGTCATTTGGACATACCAAGGTTTTGCATACTTCTCTTGTTTAAATTTGTTTGATGTCTTGAAGTCAATGATGCATAATGAATCATCATATAGACCCACACAGTCAACACGACCAGCCATCTTTAAGTGTCTTGAATAAAGGGGTGCTTCTAGTGCAAGGGGTGTTATCTCATCTAACACTGGTTTCACACCTTTAAACATTGCCTCTTCTAAAATGTTTTTAAATTCAATGTATGGTTTATCTTTTCGAAGATAGTCTTCAATGTGTTGGTGAATACGAGTACCACGTGATGCAGCTTTAGTTGACACACGGTTTGCTTCTTCTTCACCTACACGTTCTCTCCATAGTTTAATTTGGTCTCTAGTTAAGAGACTGGTAACAGTAGTGACACTAGGATATTTGTTTCCTACTGAATCTACATAGAATCTTTTGCCGTCTATTGTTTCTGTGTGAAGGTCAAGATGTTCTAAATCAGTAATCTCCAGTGTACTCGTTTTAATTTCCATAATCTATTTTACTTCTTTTTTGACTGGATGTCACGGTGTTTTTTGATAATACCTACAGTTTTTTCTCGTTTGATATCTTTGGTTCCATACTCATTGTAAACATTAGAGCCTGGATGTGCATCACCTATCTTTGACATTACCTCTTTGAATCCACCATCACGTTTATCTTTTACTGATACACCACTGACAATACTAGGTGCAGTGACTCGTGATTCAAGATGTGGGTTGGATTCTTTGAACTCATCTAACTTAGTGTAAGACATGAAGTGTTCTTCAAGTTCATTTGTTTCTGTATTCAGAAATACATATGTTGGCATATCACGTTCCCATAAATGAAGGGACGTTTCGATTAGTCCACTTCGCAAAGTCTTTTTTGTATTTATTGTAGTAATTTTGATATGCTTCAATGACGTTAACATTCTTAACATCGTCAGGCATTGCACATGGAGGTGCAGAGAATAAACCCTTGTCCATGTTCTTAGGCAGTCTTTCTAATACGTCTCTGAGTAGAGAGTCAGTCTTGTGGACTTTACCATATCGATATGTGTATTCGTCACACAATGCACAGAACAGTTTGTAAAGGTATTCATAGTTACCAGTCTTCTGACGTGTCCATATTGCAGTAGGGTGATTGATGTGTGATGCTTTGTATAACAATGCATCCATGTATGCACTAGGGTGTTCCCACCTACGAATGTTTCTACCGTTTGCAGTCTTGTCCATCCACTCATTACCGTCTAACATACGATGAGCAGTAGACATCAATTGAGCATACTCAATAATCATTTTGACTACGTGTTTATCGCAGTGCAACTCTGCACACTTCTTTGGTTTCCTGTGTAAGTAAAATAAATTCATAATTGTTTAATCTCCGATAAGAACTCTTCAACGTTTTTCCATGAAAGATGTCCTATCACATCATCAGTGATACCACTAGTATAACATAAGTCACCGTCTTCGTCTATGGTAAAATCTAAAACTGCTAGTTCCCATAAACCATTTTTACCACCGTATGAGAAATCATGTTTAACTACACTTGCACCATAACCATTTGGAAATGCATACTTATGTTGCACTCCATTGTTAACATAATTAGTATTCTTAAGATACTCTCTAAAGTTTTCTACTGTATCATACATAATTTCCTCTACTTATAAAATAAATGGTTATCAATGGTTGTTGTTCTGTTGAGACTGTCTGCCCAAAAGGGATAGACAAAATCTGCATGATAGTGGGTTGCACCCTCAGTGATATCAGTCCACTCACCGTTTACAATCCTACGTGCAAGTTGCATAGATGCAATCCAAGTCTTACTGTCTACAGGGTCATCAGACTTGCCATCACAATACCAACTAAACTGACACTGATTTCTTATTGGCACTTCGTTACCCTTCCAGTTGATACGAGTCTTTGAATCATAAACAACGTCACAGATAGTGTCAGGATACAAGTCAGATTTAACTCGATTTAACACTACGTGTGACACTGCTATTTTACCAACCATAGGTTGGTTACCACTCTCAAAGTAAATGTTTTGTGCAAGACAAAAGACATCACCGTTTTCATCAGATGCATGTGCTTGTTGCATTGTTGCAAACATAACTAACATACCAACAATAAATCCTATTGTTGTACCACCTGCACCTGCAAGTAAAACACGAAGTGTTTCTCTTTCCTTTGCAGCTCCGTCTATTCCATATTTGTGTTTATGAATCATCTTCTTTCTCCCACGGAAAAGGTTTGTTGATATGCAAACCTACAAAAACCATACTTGCCATAATAATACATAGTAGGGTTCCACCTAAAAATCCAATCTCCATATTAATACCCACTTGTTGTATGAACATATCCATCAGGACAGTTGTATTCACCACAAACACATTGACCATTATCAGTGTCAATGTCATCGTTAGGTGCAAGGTCACGTGGATGTGTTGCACCGTACTTCTCTAGATTGTACACATCTTCTGCAGTGTACTTACCACCACTAGTCTCAGCAAGAATGTGGTGTCGTTTTTCAATAGTCATAATCATTCTCCTCCAGTTCGATAATGAACCAAAACATTAGTAGGAATCCTACTATTATAACACATAAACTGTCAAGTGGTAAGAGGGTTTCTGTATTGTGTTCAATACCACCTACACCACCTAACACCAAAATAAATCCTAACATAAATCGTATCATTATGCAACCTCACTATAAGCAGGAGTGATATTACCACTCACAATTGCATCAACAACTTCTACAGCAGAGTAATTGAAACCACCAACATGCCATTGACATTCGCCTAGAGGGATATAACCATCCTTCCAATTGTAGATTGTTGCATGTACATAATCCCAATCGTCATCACCATCAGGAACTTTAACAGTTAACGCCCATTCACAATTCACTTTTGCATATGGGTCTGCATCAGTGTAAGAAGGTTTACCCAACACAGACACTAGAGTGTCGTAGTCAGTATTAATGTACCCTTGTAAGTGGGAACCATTCTTACCATATTCATTTACATCGTATTCTAATATATTCATATCGTCTCCTTAGTGAACTGCAATAGCGAGACCATTCTCAACTATATCGTTCAACTCATTATTATCACAAAAATCGAATTCAAAATTCAAAACAGCTTTAGACCTCTTTGATGTGATATTGTAATTTTCTAACTTGTCATCATCAAGAACTTTAATTTCAGGTTTTGGGTATATTGGATTGTTTATCATTTTGTCTCCTATGCTACTAGTTTATCCCAATGACCACTCACACCTATTGCAGAGTTGTCACATCCTTGTCCGTAAAACCAAAATTCCATATCTAAACCTTCGAATGATTCAGCATAGATGATACCTGTGAAAGGTTTTTTATCCAGTCTTTGACTATAACTGGTTGTTTCGTAAACCTCAGCTTCGATAAATGGAAAGTCATTGTTGACAACTTTGGTAATTGTACCTTCGTAAAACTTACCACTTTGTTTGTATCTGATGTCATCGTATTCGTTTAAGTATCCTATGTTCATTTGTCTCCTTTATTAATCATCATGTAACCATTATATAAAAAAATGGGGGGCATTGTCAACCCCCCAAGAAGATTATATAAGATAATCAGGCCCATACTTTCTCATTCCAAATATCTCATATCCATCAAACAGGTTACCACGTCCTGCATTCAGAGTTGGAGTTGACCAACCTGCAGCCTTCAGAACAGTACCAGTTTCAAATTTAGAGTTGGTTTTATTAATGAAACCCCACACAGTAAGTTGATTACCAGTGTTGGTAATTACTTTGATGTACTTACGTGCAACCTCAAAATAGGTATGATACTCAGTAAGAGTAGGGTATTCTTTGATATGCAGTTCATTGATGTCATCACACAACTTTTGCACAAGAGGGATTAAGTTTTCTAGATTACGTTCCATTTCAGTCTCCTTATTTGTCATCATGTGTATATAATAACAAAAAATGAGGGGCTTTGTCAACCCCTCTAAGTCATTGAATTGTCTCGTAAAATGGTGCCTGAGGCGAGACTTGAACTCGCATGTCCGAAGACGAGGGATTTTAAGTCCCTTGTGTATACCAATTCCACCACTCAGGCATGGTCGGAGATACAGGATTTGAACCTGTGACCACTCGTCCCCAAAACGAGTGCGCTACCTGACTGCGCTAATCTCCGTATTTTAGGTCTATAATCTCCGTATCAGTTAGGTCTCTCAGTGGAATATCGTCAATACCTTCTAATTCTAATTGTACGAACTCATCGTTATAAAAATCACTTTGAAACTGACCATCCTTAATCATATAGTCAAAGACATCCCATAGTTTTTGGAATCGCATGTCATAGAGTTCTTTGACTCCCAACAATTTGTTCATTACTTTGTCAACGTACTTGGGTGGCATGTCAACAAACTCACCACTGTCTCCAATGTGTTCATACAAATCATTCACATCATCAACCACACTCCAACACTTCATGATTTGTTCTTCTAAATCAAAACGGTCATAGTTCATCTTCTTCTTCCTCCTTAGGAAATAAATCGAACTTAATTAAATCATAGGTCAACCAAAAGGATACTCCTACTACGGTTATTGTGATAATTATTATTAACCACAAAAAGATTGTTAGTGTAAGTTCCATAACTTACCCTCTGTATTTGGCGTCCCTGACAGGAGTTGAACCTGTAACCTACGGTTTAGAAGACCGTTGCTCTATCCGATTGAGCTACAAGGACGGAAAGATTAAAGTTGAATTTGTTCTTTGATTACAAGTTTCTCTAGTGGTGTGAGGTCATTGATAGATTCAAACCGAGACCAAGTTGTACCATAAGTCACTAGTTTGTTTCCTGCAGTCACAGCTGCATTCCACTTCTCATCTAATTCACGTTGTTTATCCAACGGTTGTTTTGAATTAGATGCATATATTTTATTGTCTTCGCAATCTCTAATCAGTTTCTGACCGAGTTTTACGTAGTATTCTTCTGCATTCATAATGTACTCCAAGTTAAGAAGTCTATAGTAACAAAAGTGGTGGGGCATTGTCTACCCCTTTTTTATATGTTTTTTTGGATTTCGTTTAATTCGTTGATTTTCTTAGTGATAATCTCGACACGATTGGGCCAGTAGATGTAGTCTTTGTCAGAATCCTTGGCAAGATTCTCAAGGAGTGGTCTGATAAAGTTGTCTAATTTGTTGATGACTTCTGTTGCACTGGTGGTCTTTTCTACAATCTTAGTATCTACTGATGCAAGTTCATCAGCATCCATTGCAGTGAAACCAAAGTCGTTATATTCTATACTCATAATGTTATTTATTACATTCCGTTCTGTGGATATAGTGATTTTACCATTTTATCTACATCCTGTAAAGTGGATTTATCATCCTGAACTTCAAGATAGTTTGCATGTGCTTGAAGTGTCAAGTCAGTAATCTCTAAGTGTGGATAGATTGTAACCAACTTGTAAAGTAAAGATGCAACCTCTTGATGCTGTACAGATGGTAACTCATGGTTTAGTAAACCTAAGTTGACAGTGGTCATCTTGTATTTTCTATTAGAATTATAAGTTAGATTATTTGCAAGATGATTCAATGCATTCTTTTGTGCAGAGTACATGTATCCTTTTGAGATGTTAGGTTGTGATGCACGTGACGATATGTTGATAATATACTTTGTACTATCATCGCACCACGCTTTGTGTGCAATATCTAAAACCTTTACTTGGTCAAAGTCCTGATGTGCAAAGTTGATAAGAACATCAATGTGGTTTTTATTCTCTTTGTCAAATATCCAACACTTGGTGTCATTGGCTGTAATGTCTTCTATTCGTAGAGACTTGACTGTAAATGTTTTACCTGCATTGGGTGTTGACTCAAATGTTCGTTTGATTAACTCTGCAAGTCCTGTACTACCTGTTATTGCTATTTTCATAATACTCTCTCACTATATCAAATGACGGTTTACCAAATAATGAACCGTCAACACTACACTTGTTACAAGGCGAATGACTTCTATCTCCTTTCATTAATCTCTTACGAATCTTTGTCATGGGTTTACTGAACCATACATCATGCAAAGAATCTTGTAGAAGATTACCTACAACGTGTTCTCTTCCCCAATCGTTAGAACAGAACAATACGTCTCCGTTCCAATCAACAAACATTTTGTAGAATGGATAATGACAAGGTTTGCCTTTTAGATTCTCTACACTGTCGTCTTCTATGCCAACCCAATCGATAACACCACTTCTATTATTTAGAATGAGTCCATGTTTTTCAAAATCACCCCAATGCATTCTGTATCTATAATTGTCTTCTCTTATTCTTGCATCTGACATCATTTTATCAAAATGTTCCATTTGATGAATGCCATCGTAAAGATTAATGTAAAGTAAATCTAATCCATTTTTAAATAACTTTTTAGCATATTCAATATCTAACTTATCACCGTTAGTGTTACACTCAAGTGTTGCTTGTGGTAAACTAAATCTAAACTCTCTTACAATTTCGATAAAATTAGGATTCAGTAAGTTCTCACCAAATCCACTAAAAGATATTTTACCTTGAAAATTATTGTCACCTAACTCTTCTGCAATAGTGTTTGCACCTTTAACAGTCATGTGTAGATTTCTATTTGGGAATACTTTAGGGTCATGTCTAGGACAAAAGACACAAGTTCTATTACAGAGTTCAGTAGTGTTTACTTCAACGGTAAGAATAGAGTCGAGAGGATTATTACCAGTGTTTTTTTCCCAATGTTTGGTTTCTTGTTCTCTACGATGTTCTAAGAAGTCGTATTGGTCGACAGCAGTTACAGGGATTCTATCTGACATGTTACGTGTCTCTCCCTATCTTCTGTTTCATGCACATATCTGTACACTATGTCTGAACCAACGGTAAAGGGTTCTGCATAATATTTTGGAACACAGTAGAACTGTTCATCTTCATATTCGTCTAGTATTTTTGTTAGAGGATTTTTATTTGGGTTCCACAAAAAAGGTCTGAGAAAAATATGGTCACCTAGTGGTTGTTCTAATACAGAGAACACTAGAGTGTCACCATCTTTATAAAGGCATACTTTATCGATGTCATATTGACATCCTAGTTTTATGGTATAATCTTTTGGAAAGTTAAAACGAAGTAAATCCTCACAGACTTCCTGCTGGAACTCTGAATAAATTGGAGATACTTCGTTTGGTTTTAGTTCTCTTACAGTTGAGTTACTAGAAGTAACCACCGTCCCTCGAATTGTCGTTGTCATTGTCATCCTCATCGGTTTCACTCGCAGAGATAAAACCACTATCTTCTGTTAATTCTTTAATGTATGCTTCTGACTGTTCGACAAATGAGTCAATCATTTTTGCTTTAGTTTGAGTTAAGTCTACTTCAAAACCTAGTACATCTGCAGTCTCTTTGATTTTAGACTTGGTTAATGATTGTAATTCTGATTTATTTGGAATAACAATCTCATCATACTCTTCTTCACCTTCTTCTTCTTTTGCAGATTCAAGGTCTTTGTAGTCATCCACTAATCTTAGATTGGGTGCATTACCAGCAGTTATTGTTGGTGCAAAGTCAGGTTGAGTTTCAGTGTCTTCTTCTTGTACTTGGAATGCATCATCAATATCTACGTCTTCGTCTTCTACGTCTTGAATGACCTCTTTATCAAATTCAGAAAGGTCTTCTAAGTCAGGAAGTGTATCAACATTATCTTCCTTCCATTGTTCGACTGCTTGTTTGGTTTCGTCAATCTTCTCTTGCAGTTCTTCGTCTTCAGTGATTACGTCTTCTTGTGTAACTTCTGAGAAAGACTTCAAACCTTTTGATGCATTATCCCATTCTTCAGGTGTTACATCATCAAGTGATTTTGTTTCTTCTTCTGTTGCAGGATTTAATGCACGTACCATATCCCATGCTTTTGATTTGGGTTTAGGTGCAGGAGTTGGTTCAGGTTCTTGAACTTCTTGAGGTGTTAACTCAGGTGGAGTATAAGGTGTCCAATCAGGTGACTGTCTTATATCTTGACCGTTGACTTGAGCAATCAGTTCTTCAACTCTCTTCTCAAGTTCTTTTCTTCGAAGTCGTTCTTCATTGAGTTTGGTTTTTTCCAAATCAATTCGTTTTGCAAACTCTTCTTGTTTCTCAAGTTCTTCTATTGCAACAATCTCATTGAGTCTTTTCGTTGCAGTTTCTACTGCAAGATTGTACTCTCCTAATCCATTACCAATATCATCACGTACTAGAATCATTGCTTCTAGTTCATTGAGTTTTGCACCACCATTTTTAAGGTGAGTCTCTAGTAATGCATTTACAACTTGTGCTGTCTGAGGTTTTAGACCAATACGAAAGTCTTGAATACGTTTTTGAATTCTTTCCTTTTCGGAAAGTTCAGGTGGAGTTTGACTAAACTCCGAAGGTTTGTTTATTTCATCTGCCATAATATATCCCAATTAAAATCCATGGAGTCCTACTCGACTAGAAAGTTCTACACACTAGGAAATGTATATACATAACTTTCCCTTTTATCATATGTATAGTCTCTGAGGACAAAAGTATTTAGTTAAAAACTGTGTTCGGAAATGTCTTTTGTACGAACTTCTTATCAATGTTTTTGAATGGATTTACCTTGTCTTTGACTAGGTCAATCAACTCTGCTTCCTTAGCAGTAACACCTTCTAGGAGTTGAATCCACATTGCTTCTCTTCGTACAGGTGGTACCTGTTCCGTTACAAAATATTTGAACTTCTTAAATTCAAATCGTAATGCAGTCTCAGTTAAGTCAGGGCCTGGTGCTGAGTTTTCACCGTATGGTGTTTTACCTTCAGGTAGTTGTGATACAATCTTATCATCAAACAACCATTGTAATACAGGTTTTACTGCACCGTTACGGTCACTGAATACTTGTAATCCAGTGATTGCATTTTCTTCTGACTCTGCAAGAACCAAGTCTGTTTGACATAGAATCTCGTAGACATCTGCATTGTTAGTTAGTCGAACTCTCTTTTCGATGAGTTCCATTTTAGGTTTGTTAGGAGCACCCTTAGGTCTTCCTCTACCTCGTTTTTTCTCTTCTGTCATAATTTAAAATCCTCGATATTATTTAGCAATTCATTCAGACGATGTGTTCTCAAGTAGTCAAATACTTTTCCACTTGGTACATCCACATTATCAAACTCACTTAGAATTTTGTCTTCCATGTCACTAGGAATGAAATCCAAATCAATAAGAGTTTGGTTTCGTAAGTAATTACGATAGTATTTATCGTCATTTTCAATGGTGATTCTCATATACTTATCAACCATTGGTTTACGAAGTGGAGTTTGCCTGATACCTTCATCCAAACAATTGTCATTGGATAGGATGTTTGGTATACCGTCTGACTTATCACCTCTAAGGATATGTTCTTTTAGGAATGCATTAGGGTCATCACACCGAATCATTTTGTTCAGGTTAGGTGAGAACTGTTGTACACCCCTGTATTTGTGTAACTGTTGAAAGTCTTTATCACCACTCACAATAAGAATGTCTTCCTTATCACTGTAGTGTTTAGTGATGACTGCAATAATGTCATCTGCTTCTGCTTGTTCTACGTACATATACTTGTACGGAAAGTTGTCTCTGATTTCTTCTTTGACTGTTTGGAGTGTATCGAATATCATCTTCCAATCCATATCAGATGCTTCACGTGCTTTCTTTCTGTTTGCTTTGTACTGAGGATAGAAGTCACGTCTCCATGGATTTGCAGCATCGGTACATAGTACAATTTGTCCGTAGTCACCACCGTGTCTTTTTTGGTAGTTACGAACAGAGTTAATAATCATATGACGAAGTAAATCTTCAGAGATTTCACCATCGTTCATTTTAAGTTGTGCCATCAAACCAGCAATAATGGTTTGAGTAAAGTCTATTAAAATCATTTTATCACTTTTACTAATAATGTATTTTTGGTAATCAAATTGTTTCCGTCCTTTTCTTTTGACCTTGGTATCTCATCTAAGAAACCTTTAGCAATAATATTACCACCCACTACCAGTCTATCAAGTAATTGCAAATCTGTCAAGGTCTTTTCTTTACAAGTATTATATCCTGTAATACGAGAACCCTTAACTGACAATCCTCCGTTACCTGCATCAAACTGTGTAAGTTTTTTAGATGAAGTGTTGTAAGTGTAAAGCATCCTTGCACGAATAATTTCTTCAGGGTTAATCGATTCGTACTTGGTAAACTTCTGTTGGTAAGGTAATTTACGAACCATCTGTTTAGGTGTTTTGATACGAACCTTACGTACAGGTTTGTATTCTTCAACGTATGCATCCACATCTTTTTCGATGTCTTGTAAAAATTTGATGAATCGTTTACGTTGAGGTTTGGTGAGGAAGTTGTATGCCTCTTCTATTTGTTCACACCCTTCTTTGTTTTCCAGTTCCTTTATCTGTTCGTTTAATAGTCCTCGCATGTATGCAACAACCTTACCACTGTATTCTAGTTGTTTTAAATACTTGGACATGGAGAAAGAATTCTTACAGTCGTTATCTACAAACTTATCAATTTGTGCATCGACTTCAACATAAGCATCCAGTGCTTTCTGTCGCATTCTTTCTTGAATATTAACCACCTTGACTCCCTGCAAATTGGAAGTTACCTGCAATACTAATTCGTTCTGCACCTTCTTTATAGAAAGAGTGAACACAATGTTGCAACCATGATGGGAACATAATAATATCACCTACTTGAGGGTAGTGTTGATATTGTGAAAAGTTCATCCAGTTCATTTCACCGTATTTTAGTTCAAGTGAACCACCTAGTGACTGACCTTTTTGTCTGTCGAAATGATTATCCAATGCTTCTTCATAAGAGATATCATTCTTAGTGTACATTACAAATGACCACATTCCATCATGTAGGTGAGGGGGGTTGTACTCGTTTGCTTTTTGAATGTTAACCCATAGTGCATCAACTAGACATTGATTGATATCAAAATTTCCGAATTCATAACCAGTAACCTTTTCTATTCCATCACACATATTACTTAAGTGTTGATGTAGATGAGCATAGACTCTATCAGAGCAGAGGTCTGAAATATTGTATTGTTGAATGATACGTCCTGCAAGACGGTCACCCATATCACGTGACTCATCATTCCTAACAGTATCAACATGTGTTTGAAGTTCATGTAAAATATTTACATCTAATTGACCCACATAAACTGGTGGCCCAAAAGGTGCAAATACATGACCTTGTGTTTTAGTCCAATCTTCTGGCATTCCTGTATTCATAATTAATTCTTATGTAGTTTAACAAAATATTCTGCATCAACAAGTACTAAAGGTTTGGTACGATTACGTTTGATAACTACAAGAGGTTCATACCCTTTGCAATTCTCAGTTGCCTGTTCGTATGCTTTCCAAACATTTACTGCTTCTTGATTCTTACATTCTACACTATAAGGGAAGATTTGTCTAGTCTGTTTTCCCATAATGATGTCCTCACCTTGAGAACCCATTGGACGTGACTCTATATCTTCTTCGTCTGCACCTAGTGTTTCAACTAAAAGACTCGCAAACCATTGTTGTAGTTTTCGTCCCTTAGCTTTCGCTGAACTTGTTTTCATAATCTTCAGGGTTGGGTGATTTTTGTCTTAGACATTCGTAAGGAATGTAGAGGTCACCTTCTTCTTCAGGAATGTAAAGGTGATTAATCATTGAACGGTTACAAGTGTCGATTGCATCGTAGACACTCTCCACTAAACTTTCTCCACCCAAGTTAAACGAGGTGTTGAAAATAATAGGAGTCCCAGTTCTTTCTCCAAACTTTTTAATTAGATTGTAGTAGACTGGATTGCCTTCTTCGGTTACGGTTTGAATTCGACACGTACCATCTGCATGAACGAGAGAAGGAATCTCTTCGTATGCTTTGTCTTTAGCTTGAATTGCAAAAGACATGTAAGGTGAACCGTGTTCTTCTAATTGCAACATATCAAAGTATTCACTTGCATGTTCTTTAAGAACACTACATGCAAAAGGTCTGTAGTCTTCTCTCTGTTTGACCTCGTTGACAATTTGTTTTGCTTCAGGATGACGTGGGTCAAATATGATGGAACGATTTCCTAATGCACGTGGGCCCCATTCAGACTGACCTTGATAGATTGCAACGATTTGTTGGTCATCAATGAGTTGGTCTAAGACCTCATCCATATCACGAATAATATTTGTTACAATCATTCTTCTTCTCCATTTAATGTTTCAGTTACTTCCTCAACGATTTTATCCTCTAAGTGTCTTGCAAGATTTAATGTAACTCCAACTGCAGTTCCACCATCGTGTGCAATAGGGTCAACGAAAAATTCTACATCAGGGAATCGTTGCATGTACTTATAATTGTTTGTACAGTTCAACGAGTAACCGCCTGAGAGGACGATTTTCTTAAGGTCAGGGTTTAGGTCTAATGCACGTTGAATAATTGCACAGGAGTGTTCTAAGGACTCCAGTTCACATTGTTGTGCTACTGTATGTCTAGAAAACACATTGTCTGTAATCGGTTGAGGTGCATAAGATGCCATACCCATAACCTTACCTGCTGCACGACCTTTTGTATCACATCCTAATGCATAGGACAGATTACTAAAGTTCATACCACATGAGGGTAGGGAAGTGAACACTGTTGGTACACCTTCAATCTCAACTTCTAAATCGTCAGGACAATCCAAACAATTTTCTAACATGTTAACAAACCCATCAGCTTTCCACTCACTTAATCCTCTATGATTAGAGAGTCTTTGCCATTGTAACTTGGGTTCTGTGTGTTTAGAATCGATACGATAGATGGATTCAATTTCTTGATAATTAGGATAACGTTCATAGTGTCTCATGGCACCACCACCGTCCCATGCGATTGCAATCACTGGTTCATCGTCTGCATACCAAGGTGAGAAATAATATCCACACTCTGCATGATACAAATGATGTTCAGTTTCAAAATGATATTTGTCCACTCCAAGTTGTTGTGCCATCTTGTCATGGATAGTGTTATCACCGTCTAGTAGTTCTTCCTTAATCGTAATACGAGGTTTTGCACCTTTAACATTGAACTCTTCCATGATAAGTTCAAGACGACTACGAGTTACTTGTTCGTGTGCAAAGGCATTTGCAATATCGATTTGTAGTCTACGGTCTTGTTTAACTTCTTCAGATAAACCTAAGAGAAGAACTCTACGGTCAAAGGATGCAAATGCAAGGTGTTCAGGTGTTTCAATACCACGTTGAACAATGGTTAAGAGTTCTGCTTCACTCTCTGAAGGTGACCAATACTTGTCACGTCTGTGTCTTTCTTCTTCCCACACATTCGTAATCTCACCGTCTTTAAAGGTAACAATCGAAGTATCGTGTGAAGAATTAATCGCAAGAATTTCCATAATATATTTTCCTGTTTTATTTTATATAGTTATTTAGGAGTCCGAATATTTTCTTTCCAGTTGCTCTATTGTTACCAAGTCATCGTCAATAAACATATTAATGATGTCTCGTTTACCTTGTTTCCATCCTGCAAACCAAGAACCTCCTGCACATGCAAGAATAAAAACAGCGTGAATTAAAATTAAATCTGTGGTCATATACCATTCTCCCAATCGATGTCATCGTCATCCTTATTACGTTTAGGAAACGACAACTTATCTTTGTATTTATCCCAGTAAAATGTTACCACTGCATACAACCCAGTAAGTATCATCACCCAAAATAAAAGTGTAAATATTAAATGATACATGAAAAGAGGAAAGTTCCAAAACACATCCCACATACTATTCTCCTTTAGCGAAGTGTAACCTTCGTTCTACTATTTCACGAACATCTTTTTCTTTGTACCAAAGTCCACTAAACATTTGTGTGGAATCAGGCCATTCAACGATGTATCGTTTATACCCATAAGGACGTTCATAAAAAATACGAACATCCCCATAACTTTCTACTAATACTCTCATGATATTGTATTAAATAAATTCCTTAATAAAAAGAATAACCCTGCACCGTTTAAAATAATCAATGCACGGTCATTCCATAAGACGGACACTACTAACCATAGGACGATGCCGATGATGGACATGACTAGGTCATAGAGTTGAAACCCTTCGACTCCTCGCATCGACATTGCAACCAAAACAAATGCAGATGCAACCCATTTAAGATACCAGTCTAAGGTATACTTAGGAGTTGCAGATTTAAATATTCGTGGGGATTTTAATTTCCCAATCTGTTCTTTTTGTTCTTCTGTAAATTCTATTTTTGGCACGTTACCTCCAACGTCTTTGCTAACCAACTAGGGTCAATCGCAAATGCAATTATTAAAATAAACATGGTGACGAGTGTCACCATGTTTAGAAAGAACCATAGGATTGCTACGATATTCGTAAAACCTTTCCATGCAAAATCAAGCACCAGTCAACTCCTTAAAGTAAGTGTCATGGTCATAATCCAAGTCATAATTCTCTTGAATATATTCTGCAAAGTGGTCTGCTCTCATATTTAAACGTTTACCGTTTATTTGTTTTGATGTTACGACTAGGTTGTCCATGGTAGTTTCACCACCAAGTGAATGTAACACATAGTGGTCTCCTACTGCACGGTCAAGTGTCAAAGGCACTCCAGTCCAAAAACACTTACCACCTTGTTCAGTCAGTCTTTGACTTTTCTCTTCGTCAGTAAAGGCACGCTTACCATCTTTTTTTGTGATACCCCACTCTTTAGGAGTGCAGGTATCTAGTACTTTTTTAATCGTCCCAATTGCAACTGCATTCTTACCACCAAACAATTGTTTGAAGGGTTGCATGACAGCAGCTGGGGGTGCATCATCGGAATTCTCTGCCTTCTCTGCAGTCCACATGGTTTCTTTTTCAAAAAGTCTTTTCGTCATGCAACTCCAGTCGGTATAAATCTTGTCGAATTGAAGACCAAACTTAACAGGGTCTAACGAAACTGTTGGAGTGAGTTTTCTTCCAGTGCCTTTACCTGTGATGTCAATCAGTGACACTGCATAACACACCATTATCAACGAAACCATAGGCGACAAACGTTGTCTGTTAGGATAGTTCGAAATAATATTGAGTGCAAGGTTAAGAATCTGTCTGATAAGTTTTTCATCGGTATAGTTTACTGCAAAGATACCACCACTTTTTTGAATTTCCTTTACCCACTTGGTTTGCATTGCTTGTGAGGATATACCTTTTTTCCAATCTTTACCGTATGAAAACAAGTAACACAAGTTCTGTAACCATTCGTCCACTTCCATTCTACCGTTGAGTTTAAACCCTTTAGAGAAATAGTTGAGTGTTTGTTTGCCGTTTCTATCGGTGGTTCTCTGAAACAGAGGATGCACAAATTGTGAATACTGTGCAAGACCATCGTCTCTTGCAGTGTTACGAACAAAGTCAGAATACACACCCAACACGGCGTTTCGCATTTCTTGATGATTCATGGTATTGACATTGTTCAGAATTTTAATAAACAAGTTAGACGTTTCTTGGTCGTCTAAATTAACATACCACTTACAAGATATCTCATAGTTGCGAATTGCATCCTTGACTTCATCAGGAAGTTCAGAATACAAGAGACCACTATAGTCTGTGTTTCTAAAAATAGTTTTAGGTGCAAGAGGAAACCCATCCTGCATATAGTCTAGGGGTGCAGAGGTTCTCTGTTGCCCATCGGTGAGTTCAAACCTCAGTGGACTCATCACTCGAATGTGAATTTCAGGAATGGACTTGTATCCTTCCTCTAAAATAGTTTTAAGGACTTCCTGTTTCCACGGTACCGAAGCCACCTTTTCACGCTGGTAGGTACGTACACCTGTGAAGAAGTTTTTCTCTTTGAAACAAGAGTCGAATAACCAATCGATAGTCACTCCACCCTTAATAAAAGTCGAAGTCCCCTCATCGAAGGTTGGTTGAAATTCCGTGACAAAGTTTTCTTTGTCAGGGTCTAGTACATAGTTATGTTTTGTCATAAGCAGTCCTCCATGGACGTTTTTAAATATGTTGTTGTCTTAAGAACCTTTCTTAAATTTAACATATTCGTTATTAATTATATTCATTATACACAATAATGGGTGTAATGTCTAGGGGAAAAATAAATAAAAGATGAATAAACATCTAAAAGAAGTCGGAATGTCCTATATGGTACACCTAGTCCACGCTTGGAAAATTGCAGGAATATTAATCATTCACGGAATATTCCCCAGTATATACACTCACAAAGCAAGGGACTTAATTAATCAGACTCACAAGCTATAATATCTCATAATCTTTTATAGATGCAATAAAAATATCTTCGTATCTATCGTTGAGTATGTCGTAGCAAATAATACGCTCAGACTCTTTCTGTGACTTAATAATAGTGTCATGTAGAGTGTAAGTAGAGGTAATCATTCTTCCACTTTTCATACTCTTAAACGTAATACGGACTTGGTTTCCCTTTAAATCCTTGTGTAGACGGTCAAAGGAGACAACCATCAGTGGTCTTCCTTCAGTATAGGGAAATCAATGTACTCGCAGTGAGTGTTGTCTTTGTTGCAAATAAGCACATTAGTCCAAACAAAACACTCATGATTGTCACACTTCCATTTAATAAGGTTATCGTTCGGCAGTATCGTGCAACCTGATAAAAAGGTTACGGAAGTGAAAATGGCCAGAAAAAAAATTTTAGTCATGTGTTTATATATCCACTGAGAATATTAAAGGTGGGGGGTTTAGTCGTTTCTCAGACCGTCTAGGAGTCCCTCAGCACTGTTCTAAGACGTTCCCCTATACGTACCCCTTAGTCCACTCTTTGAACTCCTCAGAGACCAGTCTACGCAGTTCTACGATATGACCCTTTGATTGCAACTCTGAGAGCATCCTATCTGCCTCTGAGAGACTCACAGGGGTCTCTGTGCGCTTCATTAAACCCATATAACTGTTGACACGAGTCCAATCACCTGTTATAGGGACGACCTTAGTGTCAATACTGTACACATCAAATAGATACACGTCTATCCTCTTGTTTATAACCTTGTTCAAGAAAAGGTGGGGGTCTTTCTCATTCCCCCCATGGATGGTCTCGGTGGTGTCTACCCCAGTGCCGTCACATTATTCATTACAAATACAAGAGTCTGCACTGGTTACTCTTATGTGTCTATTATATCATACTTCTCACCAAATTAAAAGGGGAAAAAACGTCAAGCAGTTAATGTCTAGTCCATCATCATGGGATTCTCACCCACTTGGAGGACGCCAGAAGACGTTTTCCCAAACAACATAGGTAGTATATCAAAAAATGAGGGGCTTTGTCAACCCTTTTATACCACCTGATACTCTTTATTCCACTGTCCTACGTTCACATCCACATAATATGCAGTGTCAAAGTAGTCAATCATCGCATCAGTGTTATCATACCACACATCTGCAGGTTTCATAGCACTAAACAACTCAACAAGAAAGTCCTTTGCCACACCACTGAAGTGTTCATGATACCAATAGGGGTTAATCTGATAATGATAACCACCATCAGAGTTAGAATCTTTTTTAAAGTCTATAGAACCACTCTTCAGGTTAACCACTAGAGTAGAATGGTTATTCACTGCAATAGACCCCTTCATACCGTACTTCTTCAGTACTTCTTTAATAGAAGGAGAGAGTTTCTTTTTAAGTTCTTGTGATACGTATGCCATGTTAGATAACCTCTGCAATAGTAAGTAATAGAAAGACTGATACCATAGGGACGATAAAGTCACCATCTAAAAGTCCGTGTTCTTGTATAAATCTCATCATGTAGCCATTATATAAAAAAGTGAGGGGCATTGTCAACACTCAGAGACACACAGGTTTGACTCTGAATCTCTCTGAGATGCTGTGTGCGTGTGGGTGCGTGTGGAGAAACCTCTGAGACCTACCACAAAATCTCCGCCGTGTCAACCCCTTGACTCCACGTTAAAAATCGTGTTTGTCTCCCCAAACAGCACCACCAAAACCCAAAATAATCCACTTTCTCCCACTCCCCTATATTTCGATTATTATTACACACTTTGACACACTTCTACACACAATATATTCCCTTGCACCATAATCGCCTACAAATTATATTCAAAACCCCCTATACATAAGGGTTTCAGAGTGGTATAATAGTTTTAAGTAACCGAGAAACGTAGATATATCCAAGGTGGAATAGTTACACGTCTCTCAAAAACAATAGGAGTAACCTATGAACTTTGAAATAAGTCAGACCTTAGATGGTCACATACAGACCTATGATACACCTCCATCAGCAGGTAAATCAGGTCAGAAAACAGGTGCAGAGTTTGAAAAAGAAGTCTTTGATTTCCTCACCTACAATGATATAAGTGTCCCTACACATTACCGTGATAATAAACGAATTGTTACACGTCCTGTCTACACTAATTATGTGGGCGCAAGAGGTAAAAAGGGTGATATGACTGCAATCATTAATGGTAAACAGTATCATGTTGAGTGTAAAAGACTTAACACTTGTGAGAGTCATATAGAGAAACTTGCATATATCGACTTAAACCTGAGACATAATTGTTATAAATCGCAGCTCGTGTTAGTGTATTCTATAGGGTTGGTACCTGATAATAAGTACAATGAAGTGCAAAACATGATGAATTCGATACGTGATGCAGGTGGGTTGGTGTTTGAATATAATGAATTTAGGAGTTGGATATATGAGTCCAAAAACAAGAAAGATACATCAAGAGACTATTACAACAGTCTTTACAGGATTACTGATTAATTACCCTTTGAATCTATTGGGTTTGTATATTTGTATTGACCTATTGGGGTGGTCTGATACGTTTTTAATAGGTACTACGATTACCCTATGGATGACACTTGTTGCATACACTAGAGTGTTTCTGATTCGCCGTCACTTTTACAATAAAGCACATATCGATTCTGATAACTAACCGTCTTTTGATACATGGGTTTCTTTACGTATACGTCTAGTGCCATGGAGACACGTGGTTGTTGATATTGATTGGTTTTGACTTCGTGTTCGAGTCTATGTCCGACTATGGTGAGTTTCCCTACCTCGTTTGGTGTATATGAGGGTCGAGCGTCCCTGTAGTAGTGTGTACCAGTCTTGGGGTTACCTGATAAAAACATGTTGCAGGGTATTACCTGATTAGGGTGATATTCATGGAAATGTCTATGCAGGTCTTCTCCTTGTCTCAGAACGTTGCACCAGCATTGTAATAATACCCAATCCAAGTCTTTAAATTCATCCAGTCCCAACAAGCGTTGTGGTATATTCAGACGTTGGAAGTCAGGGTGATTTAACCAGTTATAGACATCATGTTGTCTTGTGAGACCCTTATAGGGTTTAGTGGAGGGGTTTGGTATGGCTTTGATTCTTTCTTCGTCTCTGAGGACGATATGAGTCATATAGTCGCATTCGTCAGGTGTGAAGAATGTATCAACTTCATTATAATAATAGGGGTCTAAGTCGAGACCCCTATTATCTTGAAGATATAACCTGTCTTCTTGTTGGTTATAATATTTGAGAATTTCTTGTTTTACAAAACCCATAGGTGTAGGTACCTATCCGTAAATGGGTCTTTGTTGTCTTCTCCTCTTTCCAACACTAAGAATGAGCATTGTTTGGTGATGTCACGATATTCATGATTGAATTCGATGAATTTCGCTTCAGGTTCACCACCCATACCTCTCCAGTTATCAGGATTAGATTCGAATTCAGGTCTGACGATGTCCTCATACAGGTCATTGACTTCCTTATTCTTTGCAACATTGTCGACATGGTAACCACCGAAGGTACCCTTTTTGACTGGTAAAACAAACCCTTCGAATTCGTTCTCATAGAAATCAGCAACGTTATCGTACTTGGTTTGATACCCTTCAGGGTCTGTCATGAACTTACGATAAACATCACGTGTGTCACCTGCAACAAAACCAAAATAACAGTCACTGTACGTATGTTCAGTGTCCCACCACTTTTCAGTTAGATGAATAAAGGGTAGGTTGTTGTCTGTGATATTGGTAATTTGTTCTGCATTGAACTTAAACGTTGTCTCACTAGTAGTCCCTCTGTCAGGGATACCATCAAAACAGAATCCTCCTGCTAGGTCACGTGCAATGATGTTTGCATCGAAATACATGGTCTTAGTACCAGCACCGAAGAAATCATCGTAATTATGCAGTTCTAGTGGAATAAATTTAGGGTTGGTGATTTTATCGTTACCCAAATAAGGAATAACACGAATGTCTTCATCCAATCCTGTCTTGTCGTCAGTCAATACGTTTAGACGACAATTTTGAAATCCTACGTCACGTAAGACTCGAATACGGTCTAAGGATAATTTGAATCGATTGATGTCCTCAGTCGTTACACCATTATCCTTGGTTTTTATACAAACTAATTCAATAGCCATTTTATATTATATCTCCAATAATAAATTAACTTCTTCGCATCCGTGCAATATCTTTTGCATGTTCCTTGTCTTCCATGAAGATAGGCACCATGTTAGATTTGTGCATGGTTGCGATTCCTAACAATTTCCTCTCGCCACTATACACCATGGGTTCTTGACGTGGGGTCAAGTTTCCAGTTGTATGTGTGACTAGGGATGGAATTTCTTCCTTCACTTCTCTCATCACTTGGTCATAAATCTTCTGTTGTTGAGAGATTAGTTCATTATATTTAGTACGTTTTGACACAGTCTTAAAAGCATTGGTTTTTCTTTTCTTACCATGTGGCCCGTACTTGATACTTGAACCTAAATTTAAAAATCCCATAACTGACTCACTTATAATACAGTAATACTTCTATTGTACTACAGATGAGTCGTTCTGTCAATAGTGTTCTTCGTCTTTGTACATGAGTTTGTAGTCATCGTCTACCACTCTGAGTTCAATGCCGTTGTCTGTCACGTTGCACACTAGAGTGTCACCTAGTTCCAGTCCCAACATCTGTTGAGAAATCCCTGCATCTAATCGAATACCACTTTCCATCACTTCAATAACGTATCCATGAAGTGTTACCGACCTACGGTCTCTATCTTGTTCAGTCATTTTAGTCTCCTTAGACTTCTTTGATAAAAATACCATCGACCATCTTTCCTTTACGGTCTTTGATATCCATCCATGCTTGGTTCATACAGTCACCCAAGGATAGATTGTTTCGTGTTGCAATGTTAATTAACACTACAATACAGTCTCCGATGTCGTCTGCAACATCCTTACCCTTGCATACATTGTCACTGAGTTCACCGACTTCTTGAATCAGTTTGCATACTTGGTCTTTATCGTTTGCACCTTCGATAAGGTTTCTATCGTAGTGCCATTGTTTGATATTCTGTTCTAGTACATCTAAATCGTATCTCATTACTGAGTCCTCATGTTAAAAAATGGCGGAGAGGGTGGGATTCGAACCCACGGAACCTTTCGGTTCGCTGGTTTTCAAGACCAGTCTATTCGACCACTCTAGCACCTCTCCTTCATGGTGGAGCTGGGCGGGTTCGAACCGCCGACCCCCTGCTTGCAAAGCAGGTGCTCTCCCAACTGAGCTACAGCCCCAAATCAAAATCTTCTTTCCATAACCATTGTACAAACAGTTTGGTCTGTTCGTCAAGGGGAAATTTGGGTAATATAAAATCATTTAGCATCTTTTTTGATGCATCTTCATTCGTCCATACTTTTGTGGTAAAATCTACAGACACATTATTACAGATGGGTGCAACCTCTCCTCTAACGTCCTTGATATGTATGGTACGTGCAAAAGGTTTACCGTCTCTACATATCCATCGTGCCTGTGGTGACATAATCATGTTAGTGTACACTTGATGGAATCTTGATTCACTCATCTGTCCTCTGAACTTAGGGACACCAGTTCCGTCTACATCTAAATTCATCATCACTGGAATGAATCGAAGACAAGACACAAACCTTTCATATGGGTCACGTGTCATAGTGAACACATCGATGTTGTTCTCATCTATCCAGTCACCTAGTGTAGGATAGAGTTCAAATGCTTGGTCGATTGTGAGGTGAGCATGGTCATGCATTTCAACCTCTTCCATCTTTAAATTAGGATTATTAAAGAGTGGAAGAACACCATGCAGTGTCCTAAACCGATATTGATGCCCATAGTTCATTTTTACATAGTTCAGTAAAAGTGAACCTGCAGTTTTAGGTGCATGAAAAAACAACCCTTCAAATTTACGTGTTTCTAAATTTTGTAATCCGTACATTATGTAATCTGTAGTGTCAGTGACATGAGTATTGTTATAAGAATGAAAAACACTGCACCCAATCCGAGTGCAGTGAATAACACATTTGCTAAGTTAGGAGAGAACTTATCGAGTTCTCTTTTCGTCCCTACCCCTGTTAACAGGTTTTTTATTCTTCTTATCACGTTCTATATGCCAATCATGAGAGCAATATGCATCACAAAATACATGAAGATTGCTATCATCAATCCAATACTTCACTTGAGTCAGGTCTAACATCGTCTGACACTGACTGCACTTCTGAAATTGACTCATCGTCTGTTCCTTCTTCTAATTGTTCGTCTTGAAATCCAAACCAAATTGCAAAGACCCATCGTTCTCCTTTGTATATGGGTTCCACTCCATGCCATCTTTTGGTTGAATGATTGAATGTTACCATTGTACCTCTACGAGGTTGAATTGTATGTCCTTCTACATTCAGTCTTCCTCCTTCATACTCCTCATTAAGAAAGAATATTGCAGTTGCAGTGTCCTCACTGTCTGCATCATCTTTATGAAACGGAAATAATGTACCCTCAGGATATCTAATAATTTGTGCATAATTAACTTTGCCATATTCAGGTGCTTTAGGTAAGTAGTCGTAACAAAACTCTATACATCTATCGAACTCTACACTGCCTGGCTGGAGAACTGTAAACTCTTTAGTGTCAGGTATAGAGTACTTCCAAGTGTGGTTCATGTCCTCTTCATTTACTGCAGCAACCTTATTTTCCTGTCCTTCATGTCCCATGGTTATTTCTGAAAAGGGAAGTCGCATGTGTTCATTAATTATATTATCACATTCCTCTCTTGACAAGAGTCTTTCTCCAATAATTAACATTGGAGGTGCATTGTCGTCAAAATCTTGTTTTACTCTTTTAATATCTCTTCTTTTCATTAGACTTGTCCATTGTAGTTAGGATTACCCCAAGGGTGGAAGAATCTCACCAATGTGTATCTCCACTTATCACCTGTAAATTTACTATAATCATCAATCCATGCACCATGTAATCTGTTGCCAGGGAATATGACACATCTATTGAACTTTGCAGGAATGATGTGTTCAACTGTAAAGTCATTCTCTACTGGATACAATAGATTCTTCTGTTCATCATTATGTATCCATTCACCACCATAGATTGCAGTACCACCATCATCCTCTTTGTCCAAATACACTAGCATGTTAAGTGTTGCACTCAAATCAGGACATGAAAGTTCACTGTCGATATGAGGGTAGTGTTGCAGTTTATTATCAAACACTGTAAGAGTTTGAAAACAGTTCACTTCAATGATGTTCTGAAAACTGTATTCACCTTTCCAAAAATGCTGTCTGCATATGTCTTTGATTCTCTCGTTACTGTTAGTGTATAATCTTGTTGGATGACCAACTGTGTCTACAACTCTACAATCATTATAGTCAATACCGTTTCTAGAATTCTTTCGTTCTGAGTTGTATTTCCACATCGGCACTGGACGTGACATTAAGTGTTCATAAATGTCATCAGGGTTCTCGTAAAAGTTATCAATTGTGATAACTTGAGTCTCCTCATCATATTGAGGTTCAATCGTTGGACTTAATGCCCATAATTCTTCTGTTATATAAGGTTTCATTTTAAAAAGTTATAAGACATAGGTGTACCATGTTGAGTGTTATTCAATGGTTCGTTATGTGTAAGGTTAAAGGATATTGATATACGTTCATAGTTGTCTGCCCTCTCAGGGTCAGGTGCAGGAACACCATGCATAAGATATGAGGGCCATAATAAGAACTCTCCTTCTCTAGGGAAGACTTGTATTTCATGTTGCATGGTTGGAGTACCATACACTTTCATGTTTTCTAAACCTTGAATGTCATCATAGTATTCCATCTTTGCACGTGTAGCAAACTCTGCAACGTTATTTGGACTAAAAAACTTTATAGGTTGTGTGTCAACTGTCTTGACGTAAAATGTTCCTGAAATTAAAGAGTTGACATGGTTATGTGTGTCATGCCAATTTGCACCCTCATATCTGTTGACCCATGCACAAAAATGAATATCTGACCTATTCAATGCATCTACTTGATAATTGTAATGCAATCTAATAAACTCAATGTAAGAGTCTTTCATGCAGTTTGCAAAATCCTCAAACCATGGCAATGATTCAGTCTTCTCTCTTGAATCTTCATGAAAATATGATGTGTATGTGTTGTTCACTTCACCATCAGGATTACGTTCTTTTATCTCTGCAATGATGTCTCTTACGTCATCTGCAACTTCGTTTAAGTTTAGTGGACAGAATCCTCTGAACATGGGTGTTGCAAACAGTTGTAAGTGTTCACCTTTTGCAGGTTGATATTGTGTTTTAGGGTTGTTTGGTCTCATTCTTTTTCACTTCCACACCAACAGCAGGTTCGTCATTGATGGTTACATTACGATAATATACAACTACCTCACCCATTTGTTGGATGTATCTACGTAGTTCTTGCATGTTTGCAGACATCATTTCATAGTCTCCAATTGTGGTTGCAACAAATACTATGTCACCACCATTCAATCTTTTCATTTCATCTAAGAATCTATCTAAGTATGTATAACCCTCAGGCCACTCAGGATTCTCTCTGTCTTCAGGTAGACATTCTTTTGGTCTCTTCATAGACCCATCGTCTTGCAATCGTTTAATACAAGGATTGGTGATGACTGCTTCTGACACTACGTACCACTTAGGATTCTGTAAATCAATTGGACGTGGTAATGTGGGTTGGATGATTTCCAACTTTACTGGTTCCGACTTAACCTCTATCTGACGTGTTCCTAATAAGGAACAACCACTAATCAGAATCAGGAGAGTCGAGATTGCTAATGTTCTTGCTATCATTCTCTATATCCTCAAAAACACTTGCAGTTCCATTGTTGATTCTTGTTTCAATCAAGCCTGGTTTTGCAAGTGCAAGTTTATCTAAATTATGTCTTCGAAAGATGTCAAGATATCTATCTTTCTCTGCCTCTATTCGTGCATTTGCACGAGTCATGGTCTGTAGTGCTTTACCCTGTCTTTCAAAGTTTTCTTTGATGGTCTCTATGGTACGTTTCTGTTCTTCGACTGCACCTTCCAACTTGATGTTGTTTGCAGTGAGTGTTTGATTCTCATTATACAAATACCATGACCCTAGTCCTAGTACCAGTATAATTGCAATAAAAAATTGATTCATTATAACTCCTCTATGGTGTAAGTAAGTCCTTCTGCTGACCTAAACTCCACACATTTACCTGATTCATGTTCTTTGAATTTCAAGTGTTTTTCTTTCTGAATCAGAATTTTACTCACATTATGTACATGTGTGAAAGTGTTACCTGCATCTGATTTCCGATACACAGTAATCTTGTACTCAGGTTTCCACCACCTCTTTATTTTTTCCAAAATCTTCTTCATAATAATATTTATTTAGTGTATGTAAAAAAGGGTGACCCTAGTCACCCTGACACTTCCCCAAGTGTTATGCCACCATGTTCTTATTGTATTCTCTCAAGTCCTCGATTTCCTCAATCAAGTCCTCTGCACTACCTCTCCATGTTGGGTGGTCAGGTGTGTTAAAAGGTGAATCAATCACTTCAATGTTGGTGATATAATCAAATGAACCACTCAGACCATTCAGTCTGTTGACATGTTTCATAACAAGAGCAGCAACAGATGCCTCCGTAAGAGAAGGTGAATTGTAATAAGAGTGTTCACCCTCACCAAATGCATCTTCCTCATAGATTAGTTTGTCCACGTGGAATCCAATCACATACTCAGAACCACCTTTGAACTTATGGAAGTTAGTTCCATACTCCTCAAGATTCTGAGTGTTGACCACATACCATCTTGCAGTCCCATCTTTAATTCTATCTAATCCCATACTATACTCCGTTTCTTAAACCTTTTAAAATATTGATTGTCTTTTCTGCACTCTCGTGGATGATACCAATACCACCTGCATCTTCCCATGCTTTGATGTTCTTTGGTCTATCGTCAATCAATACGAATCCCTCTTTTGCAAAGGCACCCTTTTGACTTCCACTGTAAGTACAAGTAACAACAACTGTGGGGTCAATATACTTTCTTACCCACTTGTTCTTGTCATAGACTACCAACTCTCTGTTCACAGTTCCTGCGGCAGTGAGTATCTCCCAAGGAAGACCAGTGTGTTTGATATATCCAATCAAATCTGCATAGTCAACCATTGGAGGTAACATTCCGAATAGTCTTTTGTTAGTTAATTCTTCTTTCCTGAGGTCATACTCAGAGTGACCAGCATCATCACTGGTGAGGGGTTTACCCATCATTTCAGAACATCCAGCAAGGAAGTCTGCAACAACTCCGTCCATATCAACGAAGATTCTTTTTACTTTGTTTACGTCTTTTTTCATCATGTGTATATAATAACAAAAAGTGAGGGGCATTGTCAACCCCTTTGGGGATTTATTTCACCCAAAATAGTTCGTAAATAAACTCTTCTTTCTTGTATGCTTCACGTTCCCATGGTTGACGTGAGTAGGGAATACCCACATAGTTTAGGGTCTTCCAATTCCTCATAGTGGGGGTAAGTTCACCCTTTAGGAATTGCTTTGCATGAATGAGTTCATGTGCAAGGGTGACCATCATTTGGTCGAGACTGAAATTGTACTTACCAATCTCAATCTCTACACAGTCTTTGTTACCCATGCAGTAACCGTAGTCACCACCTAGGTCTTTGGTGAATTTGACTTCGACAAAGATGTTCTTACGAAGTCGTGGCATGAAATAGTGTAATACTGACTTGACGTATTTCTCTATACGTTTTTTGTCTTTGATTTGTCCTTTGAACTCAACATGAATGTTGTCAATGAACGTCTTCTTCATAGTCACTTTCCTCATCACTAATAATGTCACCACAGAAGGGGCAGAACTCTACTTCCTTTTCCTCTTCTTGGTACTCTGAATTGTCATCTAAATCGTACTGAATGTCAATATCCAGTTCACAATTATCACAATAAATTTCGTGTTTTACCTTAGTCATATTTTGGTACGTAATCGTCCTCCGCTTTACCTGTCTTAACTACTATTTTATCCCACAGGGTTTCAAAGGACTTCTTCTCACCATCGAGTACTGCATAGGGAAGTGGATGTTTGGCATCCTTTTCAGAGAACTCAATCCCTGCAGTATACACTCGAACTTCTTGATATTGACGGTCAATCATCTTAAACAGGTGTTTCCACCTCTCACATATCACGTCTTGTTTGTCATTACTGGGTAAGTATAACCTATATTGCCTCACTTTGTCAACCCCTAAATTGAAATTTCTTTTTCCTTTAAAATCAATAACTTACTTGTTGAGGTGCCACTCTAGGAGGTTATCATACCCCCCAATGGACTCTCCATTCACCCTAATTTGGGGAAAAGTCCTTGCATTAGGGAACTGTTCAAACAGTTCTTCCCTAGTAAAGTCCTCATCAAGCATTTTGTATTCAAATTCATATCCCTGTTGTTCACAAAGAGACTTTGCCTTAACACAATAAGGACACGATGGTTTACTGAATATCTCAATCATAATATACTCCTATAGTTTAAAATCTGCAAACGTATCGTCTGACACGTCCTGTTTAATACCACCAATCACATAAGATTCAATCTCAGTTTCTTGTGGTGCATTCTGTAGTCCTCTACTGTTGAACCAGTGTTGTGTCCATGGTAAAGGATTGTTAGTTGAAGAGATACTAAAGATTGGTTTAAGACCAATTGCTTTTAATCTCTTATTACATATGTATTCAATATACTGATTCAACAAAGGTACACTTAGTCCAATCATCGAACCGTTCTTGAATAAAAACTCTGCCCATTCTTTCTCTTGTTGCACGGCACTTTCATAAAGTTCATACACTTCCTGTTCACAATCCTGCATGACTTGGTTCATGAGTTTGTCGTTCTCGTGGTTCTTGTAACACTTGAGAATGTGTTGTGACACTGCAAGGTGTTGTGATTCGTCTCTTGCAATAAACGAGATAATCTTTGCACTACCTTCCATGAGTTTCAGTTCTCCGAATCCGAATGAACATGCAAAGGATACAAAGAATCTAATTCCTTCTAAAATGTTTACACTTATAAGTGCAAGGTATAATGCTTTATACAAATCATAATCTTCAACTTTAAGACCTAAGAGTCTTCGTCTACCCAATTCAATAAACTGGTCGTATTTCTCTGTCACCATTTCTGCACGTTTGACAATAGCAGGTTCATCTAGTATAGTGTCAAAGATATCACTAGGGTCTGCATACACGTTCTTAATAATATGAGTGTATGAACGACTATGGATAGTCTCCATGAAGTCCCATGTGATGATACAAGACTCAAGTTCAGGTAGGGACACAAAAGGTAGGAATGCTATGGATGGTGCCCTTCCCTGAACTGAATCAAGAAGTGTTTGATACCTTAAGTTAGATGTAAAGATATGCTTCTGTGCATCACTCAATGTTTGATAATCAGACCTATCTTTCTGTAATGACACTTCTTCAGGTCTCCAAAAGAAACCAAGTTGTGTCTGTGTTAACTTGTCAAATATAGGATATTTGAATGTATCAAATCGCTGTGTGTTGAGTGGTTCACCAAAGAATAATTTCTGTTTAGTGAAGTCTATGTTGTTCTTGTTAAATACTGTCATTCTCTTCTCATTTCTTCTTTGTTTCTAATTTAGTTAAATGGGTATAGTTGTTACAAAATAATGACCTGTCTACATCTGGCACTTCTCTGAATATATCCCTGTCCCAAAATTTACTAAATTTTTCAAAGTACTGTCGTTGTTCTGTAGTAGAATCAATTGCACTATATCTATCTTTTCTACCATCAAATTCTAATACTGAATTTGGTGGAACAGCACCAACCATTCCCTGTCTATCTTCTTGGTTACCCCAAGGCAGATTTAACATGTTACTCTGTCTATTGTAAAAATGTACAAATATGTGATAAGAGTAATCACCAACAAATGTATCTCTCCAATGAGGTATGTTGGGCCCTTGATATAATAACACGTCTCCTACCTCTAATGTAACACATTTTGCTTTCTCTCTACGTCTTGGTGGAATTCCCTGAGTTTCTTCAACTAGTTGTTGATTGTTATGGAAATCAATGTAGTCTTGGTCGTTTTGCAACCATATCTTCCATGGACTTCCGTCATCTGATTTGTAATCTAAACACAAAGTTGCACTTACTTCACACGATGGTCTATCTGTATGAGACGTTAGATAAGCACCTCTTTCGTATCTTCTAGTATAAGAGTATGTTTCTCCTAAGTCAAGGTCAATTTTGTTATCTAATGCATCATGAATCCATCTATGTATTGCAACACCCCATGGTGTACAATATCCACCTTTAGATTTGTTCTTTTGGTGTTCAGGAGTCATATGTGTGATGTCAGTGACCTCACGATGCATGAATGCATCTTCCCAATCAGGGTTATTTTCAGTTGTCTTCCATGTATCTAAACACATGTTTATAATATCTTTAGGTATGAAGTTACGTAACACTACGTATCTTTCTTTCATGAACTGCCATGTTTCAGGATTGGTTCTTCCCATAACCTTTTTACTACCATCACCAGCATCATGAATATATTGTACAGTTCTATCTTCTTCTCTAATTGGCATAATAATTGTTAATCCTTAAATGGCACAAGCCTCACAATCCTCTTCATCTGTGTCATATTGACTCATGACATTAGCTGCATCGTCTACTGCACTTGGCATATCACCAACAACGTCTTCTGTTTTACCGTCCATGGTGTTTTGGTAATATGAAGTCTTCCAACCCATCTTGTATGTGGTTAGAAGGTCACGTGCCATTACTGACACTGGAACTTCTCCGTTCTCATAGTTCTCAGGATTGTATGACCAGTTTCCTGAGATTGCTTGGTCGAAGAACTTCTGCATAACTGCAACCACATTGATATAACCTGTGTTATCTGGCATGTCCCATAATAGAGTATATGCAGACTTCAAGTGTGAGTACTGAGGTACAATTTGTTTGAGTGTACCCTTCTTACTCTTCTTAACACTTAGATAGTCACGTGGTGGTTCAATACCATTTGTTGCGTTACACACAACACTAGAACTCTCTGACGGCATCTGTGCAGTCAATGTGGAGTGTCTTAAACCGTGTTTGTGTATATCCTTTCTTAGTTGTTTCCAGTTCATGGATAATTTGTTAGGTACAATCTCATCCACTTCTTTCTTGTAAGTGTCGATAGGTAGAATACCATCTGCATACTTAGTTCTTTGGAACCAATCACATGCACCCTTCTCTTGTGCAATAGTGTTAGATGACTTTAATAGGAAGTACTGAAACTTCTCTGTGAGGTCATGTACTAACTTCCATGCTTGTGGGTCATTGTATTTCACCTTATTCTTTGCAAGGAAGTGTGCAAGTCCAATGTATCCAATACCTAAACTTCTACGTGCAAGTGTTGATCTCTCTGCAGCTTTAACTGGATACTGTTGATAATCAATCAGTTCTTCTAGTCCTCTTACTGCAAGGTCACAGAGATTCTCCATTTCCTCATCCTTCGCAAGTCCAACATTTACTGCACTTAGAATACATAGTGCAATCTCACCTCTACCATCAATATGGTCAATGGGGTCGGTGGGAAGTGTAATCTCTTGACAAAGATTACTCATGTTCACTTTGTCAAGAAAACTACTGTGCTCATTACAATGGTCTATATTCATGATATAGATTCTGCCAGTCTCTGCACGTTCTTTTAATAGGTCTGTAATTAACTCTCTTGCACTTATTTTTGTTTTAGGTATGGACGTTGCACGTTCATACTTTTCATATAACTCATCAAACTCAGGTGTACCAAATGCTTCATATAAGCCAGGCACATCATGTGGTGAGAATAATGTTATGTCATCATTTCGAAGGAAACGTTCATAGAACAACTTTGATAACTGAATGGAGTAGTCCAACTTGCGAACTCTGTTGTCTTCTGTTCCTTTGTTGTTTTTAAGAACGATAATGTCTTCGATTTCTTGGTGCCAGATTGGAAAGTGGACAGTTGCACTACCTCCCCTGACTCCGTTTTGGGTACAACATCTAACGGTAGATTCGAACTTCTTAAGGAAGGGAATAACTCCAGTATGTTGCACTTCCCCACCTCTGATTCTTGCACCCAATCCTCTGATTCGTCCTGCATTGATACCGATACCTGCACGTTGTGCCACGTATCTTCCGATTGCCATGTCACTGGAAAAAATACTCCCCAAGGTGTCGTCTGAGTCGACAAGCACACATGATGCAAACTGTCGTAGTGGGGTTCTAACTCCTGACATAATTGGTGTCGGTATGTTAATTTTGAAAGTCGATATTGCATCGTAATATCGTTTAATGTAATCAAGTCTATTCTCCTTATATTCTCTGAATAGTGTCATTGCAATAAGCATGTACATGAACTGTGGTGTTTCATATACGGTTGATGTAGACCTATCTTGCACCAAATACTTGTCTACAACCTGTTGTAAACCTGCATAGGTGAAGTCCATGTCTCTACCATGTTTGATGTACTTGTCCAGTGTATCAAACTCTTCCTCTGTGTATAGTGTAAGAATCTCTTCATCGTACACTCTATACTCTATGTTTCTTTTTGTTAGTTCTAACAGTGAAGGATAGATTTCACTGTCCTTCCACTTGGTGTTGAACACTTGTTTTTGAATTGCAAACAGAAGTAATCGTGCTGCAACGAATTGATAATTTGGTGATTCCAATGAGATTAAGTCACTTGCAGATTTGACTAGAATCTTTTGAATTTCTTTTGTGGTAATACCATCATAAAATTGTAGACCACTGTTCATTTCTACCAATGACTCAGATACACCTGTAATTCCTTTACATGCTTTCTCCACCATTCTGTGGATTTTTTCTAATTCAATTCCTTCTTTGGTTCCGTCTGACTTGACTACTTTGATGTCAGTATTACTCATATTTTCTTGTACTCCGTTAGTGTTAGTTTTGCAGAAAGGCCAGTATATGTACAAGAGTTAATAATATCGATAATCTCATCCACTTCCAATCCACCTTTAACCATGTCATTGATGTCTTTGAAATTACTGACACGTTTGTCATTCCAAATACAGACCTGCCATCCTTGGTCAATGACTTCGTCTATTTTCTTTAATATTTCAGAACTTCTTGGTTCGTTGTCATAAATGAGTATCGCATTCTCTTTAAAACTATTATCAAGTTTTTTAAAATCACTACCACCTACTGCAATACTGTTGGGTAGGAATAGACTGTCTATTGGCCCTTCTGTGACATAAACAGTCTTTGACTTGTCCACATTTCTTATATTATAGATGAGTGGAACATCATCTAGGAATCTCATTGTGAGGTATCGTAAAGGTGAATCATTGATTGCACGTCCACTGACACCTGCTAATTCCCCATTTTCATCAAAAAATGGTAACACAATCCTAGGGTCATTCCCTAGAACTCTGTCTCTGTACTTACTACTTAAGTGTGACAGAGATTGTGAGTTGGAGACGAACCACAGTGCTTTAATGATTTCATCAGGAATGAGTCGTTCTTGTAGATATTCTCTTGCGACTACTTTGTCCCATGCACCGTGACACACTCCTTTGAGTGTCTCCATTGATTTATATAGTACATCTTGTTGGTCAACTTTACTCTTAAACTTGAATGCATTTGCAGACAACATTTTTTGAGGTCTACGTTTTCCACGCCCAGTTTCTTTCAACCACTCTTTCACATATTCTTTGTGAATAGTTGGGAAATGGTCTTTTATAAAGTTAACACTTGATGTTGATTTACCACAGTTGTGACATTTATAGACAAATGATTGGTCAACTGTGAAATGATATGCACGTGCCTTATAGAGATTCTTCTGTGAATCTCCACAATAAAGACATCGGTGATTTAATGTATTATCACCTTTCCATGATGCTCTGTCGAGTGATGACACGACCATCGAAAGGTATTTTCGTTCTAACCATAGCATACATCTAGTATATCACTAAATGTACGTTATTTCAAGGGGATTTTCCTCTCTGATAAAAAAACATGCATTCAGTTCCCTAAATGCATGTTTCTATGTAAACGGACAAAAAGTGGACAGTTTGTCCGTAAAATGTCCGTTAATTACTCTAACTATTATGCATCGATCAATGCTTGGATTTCTGCAACCTGTTCGCCATGTGTGACCATTGAAGCATCATATGCAACCTTTTGAGGGTCGTCTGCTTCCATGTCTGCATAACCAGTAGGTTGAGGTGGTAATCCTGCGCCATTGAACCATGCAAGTCTTCCTGCCAAGTCATCCATGCCTGGAATTGTTGGGGTATCGTATCCTTCAGGTGCTGCCATGATTGTTTTCTCCTATTGTTAATATTAACCTATTATTTAGTTTTTGACAAGTCTTTAACTCGTTTTTTTGGTACTTGAATTACATATCTATTTTCAACTACTTTCGGTTTTTCTTCATCTCTTTTACGTGCTATCATACCAGTTGATGACACTAGTAGTAACACTGCAAGGGGGTCAAACACGAAAATAAGTGCATAAATCACCCATCTCACTGCATTGTCAAGGTACTTGACAACCTCTTCTTCACCATATATTACCTCTGCAACGTACTTGATTGGCCCAATCTTTGAGTCTTGTTCCAACTGTTTACGTTGTATAGGTAGTTTGTCTTCAGTGTACTCTGTAATCAGATTAATAGAAGTGTCAATATCTTCTGCAATCTGTTGTCTCTCATCTCTTTGTTGTCTGTTGATATAGTTTCTATCTTGTGGTCTTCCTGTGGTCACAACAAGGTCTAAACCCTCTAATCTGTCATTGAGTCTGTCTATCTTGTCTCTCTCTGCACTGATACGTGTGTCCAATACAGACAGTTCTAAATTGTTACCATCTCCTACGAGATTGACTTCGATGTTTGCCTTAGATAGATAACCAAATATACCTAGTGATGTTATCAACATGAGGACACCAACTGCAAGTAGTAAATAGTACTTTAGGTAGTTTAACCTATCCCACACTAAGTGTAGGTATGCAGCGGTGACTAACTTCCCTGTCTCCAATGCAGTCATCATTACAACTGTTCCAAGGTATGCACCTGCAAACATAGTTGCCATACCGATAACTGAGAAGTATGCAGCGATTCCTGCAATGACAATTGAAGTCAATAGTGCTAAGTAATTCAAAAATTTAATCATAATGTTTATGTGAATCGTTTCATCACATCATGGAGTTTCCTTTTCTTTTTAGGTCTCCATGTTGCGACATCACTTCCAGTCCCTACGACTGCACTACCAGTTGCATTAACTGGTGCATCTTCCATCATATCAAACTTGAGATACCTCATCAGTTTGTTTGCAAGTTCATGACCTGCAGCGATATCAGATGGGAAGTGTACACCCATTCTTACTCTTCCTAGTCCACTGATTTCTGCACCCTTAAAGAATCCGTCTTTGTGTTCAGGATATATTGTTGCATAATAGTTCGCAACAATCTTAGGTTGCACCGTGTGACCTGAGGGGTACGATGGTGTGTTCGATGTTTCTGTTTTATATCTGTCAAAGTCGATACCAAGTTCCTTTGCAATTTGATAAGGTCTTGGTCTATCGAACATGTTCTTGTAGTGTCGTATGATGGGTCTTACTTGTTCTCCTAAGTAAACCATTCTCTCTTCATCATACTCTAACCCTTCCTTCTCCATATATTCTTGAATATAGAAGTATGGGTTCTCATCTGTGTTGATGTATTCTAGTTCTTGTTCTTTGGTTGTGTTGTCTCGTATGTCTTTGATTTCATCGAGCTCCATACGGACTTGTCTTGAATCATTCTTTGGAGGTGTGGGTAATGTAATGTCTTTCCAGTCACCACTAAAGACTTCAATATCTTTGTACTTGACTTTCTTGTGATTACCAAAATCTGAGAACTTCAGATTATTGATGGTTTGGATTGCTTCAATATACATCATCTGCAGTTACCAACACTCTTTCTCCCTCACAAACACCAGCGTAAACTGTTACACCATAGTATTGTGCATACTCATTGTTTACAAAGAGTTCGGATTTTGGAGTATATTCTGATTCGTTCTGAGTTAATTTTCTTCTGAGTCGATACATACCCCTTTCAAGTGTATCTAACAATGCAGATTCTGTAATCATGTCCGTGGTTACCATGTCGTTGTCTTTCAACCAATGGTAAAATTCTTCTTCAAGTCTTTGCATTTGTTCGTCATTGAGTTCATTTGATTCCTTTAGTAGTGCAAGTGCAACAGCATATGATGCAAATGCAGATTTACCAAAAGGCACTTTCTCAATGATTTTCTTGAGGTTAAAGACAAGACGATGTAGAGGTGTAAGGGATGCCTTTTCCTCATCAGTCTTAGGATTGTTTTCTACTTTCTGATTAGAACCTTCAACTTGTTTGAACTTAATTCTGTTACCCTTGTCATCAATAAACCCAAATTTGAATGCAGGTTGTTTATTGAAGGGTGTGGTTAACATCTTCAGAATACGGAAAACTATTAATGTATCTACGACTCTCATAGTACTATTTAGGTGTTTTGAAAGGTAGAGATGGTGCTGGATGAGGGATTCGAACTCTCGACCTGATGATTACAAATCAACTGCTCTACCAACTGAGCTAATCCAGCGTTATAGTTCTCTTAGTCTTTCAACTAATTTATCATCTATTAGGATATCTGACTTAAAGTCTTCTCTGACGTATCCTAAGTATAATAACATAGTTTTGATACTTGTCCAGTAGGTTTCTTCTTTGATTTTGAATTCTAGCATTCTCATGCACGGTTCAAATCCAAAGACGTTGAACAACGTGATGATGTGGTTTAACATTAGACGTTCACGTACTTCACCATATTCATGATGACGATACAGTAATCGTTTAAGATATCGGAAACGTCTCAAGTCTTCTTGGAAATCTTCCATGTCCTCACATTGAGGGTCATCGTAGTATTTTAGTGCGAATGCTTGAAAGTTTTTTGCTGTGAGTTTGTCAAATAATCCCATAATATAATGTATTTAGATGTAAAAAAGGGGACAAGAAAGTCCCCAAGTCTTACACTAAAGAACCGTAGACTTTGAAAGTTCCGTTGTCTAACTGTTCGTACTTGAATTTTACATCGATAACTTTTTCTTCCTTTTCTAGTTCATCGATGGGTGTGTCAACGGATTTACCGATGATTTCACCAAACTGTGAGAACGATACTACTGTCTCACCTGACCCTGAAAATTCCTCTTCGGAAACTTCGTTTCTAGGGTCATCTGAAGGATGTTGTACTCTGTTGATACCAACTTGTGCAAGTTTAGATTCTACTTGTCCGATTGCGGCCTTTGGATTTAGGAATTCTGACACTGCAGTGTGACCTAAAATTGCGTTGATTGTCAACTTAACATCTTCATCAGTTACATCGTATGGTACTTTCTTTGAAGAAAGACCTGCACCAAAAAATGTTGATGGTCTGTAAAGTTCTGTTACAAATTCTTTAAAATTTTTCATAATACGTCCTAAGCGTTTGTTGCTACTGGAGTTCCAAAAACAGTTGCACTATCTGAAAAAACTTCATCAGTTGGGTCTTTTTGTAAGTCAATTGATTGACCTGCACCTATATGGATAGAACCAATTAATACATTTGCAGATGTTTCCACTGATACCACATGAAATGCAGAATCACTGTTGTACAATCTGACTACTGTTGATGAACCGAAGTTACTACCGTTGGTTGAACCAACTTGTAGTGCTTCGTGTCCTGCCAATAACTTATATTTCATAATTTATCTCTTAACTATCTGCTAATACAGTATCGTCATCTACATCAGGTGTTGCTACGTCTGAATCGTCATCAAAGTCTGCAACGTCTGAACCCATTGAACCTGAAGACATTGCGACTAATGTCTCCCACTGTACTCTTGAACCAACTTCTTTTCTTAATGCCCAACCTTCTGATACAACACCTGAATCTGCATTTGCAGTTACTTCAGCAGTGTCAACACCATAAGTGTTTGCCTTATCAGCGGTGTTAAGGTATTTTGGTTTTGAATCTTCGTTGTCTAATAATCCCCAAAGTGCCATTTTTTTCTCCTTTAAAATCTGTTTGCAACACTCAATACACTATTGAATGTCTTTTTGAAAGACTTGGAGTCTTTCTGTAATAACTGTATATATTTAGTTCGAACAGGTGCTTTAACTTTCATTAATGTGTCATAAACTTTAACTGCATCATCTCTTTTGACCTTAGTTTTCTTATTGTCATTAGTAGAGATTTCACCGTCTTTTGTCAAGTCTTTAAAGTTACCTAACTGAACCATTACGTTCTTATCGGCCCACGCTTGTGAACCCATTGCGTTGTCATCCAATGCACTTATTGCTCTTTGAATAACTTCGTCTTCTTGTGCCTCGGAGTATTTACCCCCAGCCATCGTAGAAATCTTTTCGATTCTCTTTCTTAAATCTTTTTCGTCTTTTGCCTGTGCAACTGCACGTGCAATCTTTTTATTACCAGCATCAGACATCATTCCAAAGTCTGCAGTCTTCTCTGTCATGACTTTGTTGACTTTCTTTGCAGAGTCCTTAACGTAACCTAGTTTCTTTAATTTCTCTTTAAAGATTTTGTATCTTGCGTCTACTCTATCCATTAATCTCTGTCCATGTCAATGACACCATCAAAGTTTCCTCTTTCGATACCACCCATATAAGCAAATATTGCCTGTTCAGCATCTACTAGACCTTGATATATTGCATTTGGATTTCCTCTTGAAGAAGTCCCACCTGTTTCAGCAGTATACTGCATACTATCTTGCATCTTTGCAACTTTATGAATTGCCTTTTGCATAGTCTGTAAAGATTTGATTTCTTTCTTTCTGTCAAACTCTTTACCTTCAAACTTAGTAGGTTTATACTGAGGAATTCTTGCTTCTTCAAGTTGATGCATTTCCTTGTATGTTTCCAACAAGTTCATATTATTTTAAACCTTTAGTCAACATCTTGTCAATCTGAGGTGTTGATGTGTCCTTTTCTGTTGGGTCACCATATGATGACTTACCAATAACTATTCTTAAGAAGTCATTAACTGCCTTCTTATTACCTTTAATTCTTATGTGTTTACCTAGTTGTGATGCTTTGATACCAAATCTTCTTGCTTGTTTTACAATTTCTAATGAGTGTTTGTTTTGTCCAGCAGGTGTTGGTATTTTATTTCTTGGGTCTACAGTGATGTTTGCAACTTCTTCGTCTAACTGAGGTGCATACTTTTGCCCGTCTTCCCACATCTGTCTGTATGCATCCATAACATTTTTAGGTTTCTCACCTTCAGGTGATACTGCTTCGTTCTTACTTTTAAGTACTGCAGCTACCTGTTTGTGGTTAGACAAACCTTTCTTGATCTTTTCGATTGCCTTGACAGCACCAGTGTAGTTACCACCTGCATATCGTTTATCAGATGCAACACCGATTGCCATCTTGATTTCTTTGGAGGTAAACCCCTCTGATACTACTTCTTCGACTTCTTCTTTGAATTTCAATCCAAGTCTTTTCTCATGTTTTTTGAGAAGTTGTGAAATTGTCATGTTTTTATTTGATGATCTCATGAAATCATCAGCAAGTTCGTCATCTGATAGATATTTCATCTCTAACTGATCACCAATCTTTCGTCCTTCAGGTGAACCAACTTTTACATTTTGTTTGCCTTTGAGAAGTTTTTGCATTCCTGCAATTGCTTTTCTTTTCTCTGCAGGATTGCTGTCAAAGATACCAATTGCCATTGTTCCTTCTTGAACTTCGACTTCGTCAGTCATGTATCCTGCAAACTTACCTTTTTTGATTGTGTTCTTTTTGATGATGTTAGAAAGTTTGTCTGTCTTTTTTGCGAGTAGTTTTTTTGCTTTCGTTCTATCGTGATATGTGAACTGGTAGTTCTTACCATTCTTATCATCTTTAACAATGTAACCTTTTGGAGTCATCTTGGTGACTTTACCCATGTACTTAGCACCGTCAGCACGATAATAATCAATCTCTGTTCCTACTTTGATTGAGTTCTTAGTCTCAGTACCCATGCCATGTTTTGCAAGTTCTCTGTAGTTTTCTACGAGATTTCTTGATTCTTCTTTGAGTTCCTGCCAAAGATTCATGTTACTTACTCTCTTGTTTAATAACTTCTTCTACGTCTTTAACTTTGTAAGATTTACCTGCACACATAAAGGTGTCATCACCTTTCTCTTTTGCAGCATTCAATGCACCAGTAAACTTGTTACCTTCGTCTTTCATTGCCTTAGAGATTGATTGTCTTCTTTTGTGTAGGTATTCGTCTGATGAGTCTGTGTCACCATCGTTGTCGATGTCTTTGTCTTTTCTGTCATCGAAATCTTTCTTCACTGCAGTAGGATTGACTTTATCTAATCCTTTCTCAAGAAGTTCTCTTGAAGACTCAATCAGTGCTTTTGTTAGTTCGTCAATCATTGTTTTAATTCCCCTTTTTCAAAGTAATTGAATAGTTGTTCTTTACCTGTTTCGTTGAGTTGTAGTTGTTTTGCAAGACGACCCAACATGTTTTTTTCTGTGAGTTTTTCAATAGACTTTTCTACTGATTCTTTTACTGGTTCAACTTCGTCTTTGAGGGGTTTTACACCTGCATCTTTAAACATCTTCATTAACTGATTGTTAGTTGCAAGTTTGATTTTGTTATCTCTACCAAGTGCTTGAACAGTTTTTAAGAATCCTTGAGGATTTTGTTTTTGCATTTGTTGGATAACTTTAACACCAGTCATGTTTAACATCTTTGCTACACCATAACTAGCGTCTTTATCACCTTTTAGATTGAATAATTTGTCAATCATCTCACCAGCAGATGCTTCAAGGATGACTTCTTCATCGATGTTTGCTCGTTCTTCTTCATCGATTAATCGAAGTTCTTCTTCGATTTCTCTTGTGAGAACGTCATCTGCAGTCTCTTCTATAGAACCTTCTTTGTGTTCAGCAAAGGTTCCATACAATCGAACTTGTTCGAGTTTCTCTTTCCAGTTTTCTGATTTATAACTCATAGTAGTATTATTTATATATTCTCTATTCTTACAATGAGGTTTCCCTCACCTTTTATTACTCTGTGGTAGGTATTTTGACCAATAAAGTACTCTTTTCCTGCTTCAAGGGGGACAGGTAACCTATCTTCCATTTGAAGTTTCCAACCGTCACTAGACAAAACATGCACTTTTCTATGTTGTCTGTCTCTGTGCCAGACCAGTTCTTCAATATCTACCTCATCAGTAAACTCTCTAATAAGATATTGTCTGTCTGTTCCGTGCTGTAACTCTATTGTTTCAGTATAAGGTTTATTCATCTATCTCAGGGTAGTAGTTATCAGTTTTTTCGTTATAACCATAGTACCCAATACTATTAGGATTGGAATCATCAACATCAAACACCCCATCAACAAAATTTTCTGCACAAGATTCTGCATAACTCTCTGCATGGTCATGTAGTTTTCGTGTCTCCTTTAAGACGGTATCTTTTAAAAGGTCTACTTCAAACCCTTCTTCTGTAAGACGGATAACAGCTTTCCTGTTATCCTTCCAATATTCACTTATCACATTACTCATAATTAACTCCTGTCAAATATTTAGTCTACCAAAAAAATGAGCCACCACCACTCAAACCAAGTTGTTTTGCGTAGTAGGGAAGTCGACATGCCCAGTAGGATGCTTTCGTCTTATCGTTTGCAGTTGAACAATTGTGTCTTGCAGCAAATGATTTACGTGCTTTTGGGTCATCAATCTTAACTTTTAGTCCTGTAGTGTCACCCCATGATACTTTCTTAATGTTTTTTGTTTGGGGGTCTCTGACGTATACGTAATATTTCTTTGAACCACCTTTCTTAGGTTTGTTGAGTTCAGGTTCTTCCTCTTCTGCGATGTCCATCATAGGACAATCCAGTGCTACTAACTGACCCTCATACACTTCGTATTCACCTAAGTCGGTTTCTATGATGTGTTTATCGACTTCTGTAAGTCTGTACTTCTGTTCATCTACCAGTTTTCTAACTTCTTTGATGGTTTCAAAGTACATGAACGAACCCAATCTAAATGGGTTGTCGATAAAGTTGGTTTTAGTCTCTTGTAAATCTAAGAGTACTGATTCTAATGCTTGTTCTTTTAATGTTTTCATTATGCTAAATCTGTATCGTGGTTTAGATTACCCTTCTTTCTTTTTACAAGGAATGCATTCACTCTTGCATGACCCCACTGTTCAGGAGTTGTGCCTGGTCTGTGTCCTGTCTTCCATGCAGCAACACCTCTGTTGTAAACTTTTTTAAGTGTACCAACTGACACTCCTGACTTCTCTGCCTTTGCAGCAAGTGACTTGTCTGCATTTTCTTGATGCAGTTTTTCCATTCTCTCTAAGTCTTCTATCTCAAAGAGACCACTGTCGATGTCATCTAAATCAGGAAGTTTATCTTCTGATTGTTCCTGAGTTTGAACCTTTGGTTTGAACTTTCTCATTACCTCTTTGTGATACTTAGTCATATCTTTTTTACCAGCATCAATTGTAAGTTCACCCTGACTTAATCCATCATCGTTGATGTCTAGTTTGATTAACTGTTGACTTTTAAAGTAGTCTAATGCTTTCTGAGCATCTCCTTTATTTTTAAACTTATACTCTACGTATTCTACCTTTTCATTAATTGGTTTTACTTCAAACTCTTCGTTGTAAGGGAATCCTTTTAGAGGATTTTGAAACACTTGACTGAAGTGTTTCTTCTTCTGTTGTTTTAACAGTTTCTGAGTCTCTTCAATATACTCTTCGATTGTTTGCCCAGGCGTATCTTCCTGATATGCATTTCTCATTTCTTCTGTGCCCATCTCGTGTACTCCGTTGTCGTGTTTGTTTCCTGCCATTACCTATTCCTCGGTTCTTTTCTATTATAATTTTGTGTGACCACTGAAAGATTCTTCTTATCATTGTTCATAGGATTGTTATCCTTATGATGAACATCCTTTCCTTTGATGTCTTTATTGTCTTTCATTAATCTACGTGCTTCATTTCTCTTTGCACGTCTTTTGATTTGTTCAGGTTGAGAATGGTAGTTTGCATACTCTTTTTTGTAATCTCTCTCTTCTTCAACTTCAGTCTCTTCTTTTTTACCCTTTTTATTTCTTTTCTCGTAGTCTTTGATAGATTTTCTTGCAATCTTCATCATTGCCTTTTGATGTGCTTTCTGTTGAGACTTAGTTTTTTCTCTCTGTCTGTCTGCAAATCCTTCTTCAATAGTTTCTTCATCCATATCCATTTTTAAGAATAGTTTGTTGTCTTTTTGCATCTTGTTAGAGACCTTTGCACCAATCAATGCACCCATACGATTTAACATGACTATCCCTTTCTCAGGATTTCTATCGTACTCTTTTTGTACTCTCTTTTTAAATGCACTGGTAAGTGCATCTATGATATTGTATGCATTAGCAACAAGTTTACCCTCTTCTATTGATTCTGATTGAGTGTCAACTTCTTTTCTTTGTTTCTCTCTTTCTTTCTCTGCATCAACACTAGACTTTGCAGTGTCTGATTGTCTTTCCTGTCTACCCTTAAGTGCTTCTAGTTCTCTCTCATGACGTGCCTTAAGTTTCTCTATCTCATCTGCATGTTTTGCTTTGATGTCACTCACTGCATCTTCACCAAACATTTTCTTGTATTGTTTAGTGTACTGTGATGGTTTGGTTTCTGCAGACTTATCGCCTGGCGCAGGTTTGTATGCAGATGCATCATCGTCATCTTTCTTACTATTGGTTGCAAAATGAGATGCACGTTTATCTTTAGTGGACTTAGACATCTCATCACCCTCGGCATCTTTTGCAAAATACCTTTTAGGTTGAGTACCTTTCTTGTCCTCTACATCTTTGTCTTGTGCAGTTCTAATCTTTTCTCTTAATAGGTCTAACATATTATTTACTTCTCTTTGCAAGTAATTGTGCTTCTTTCCATGCAAGTGATTGTTTGTTTGCAGGGAACTTACTTGTCCATGTTAACATCTTACCGTATAGTGCATCCGATTTCTTAATCAATGCCTTGTGGTCATCGTTGTTTAGAATCTCAATAAAGTCTTTCTTAAACAACTTTCTAAAATAGTCTACGTTCTTTTGTGATGCATTCCAATCTGCAGTTACCACTTCTTTAGGTAACTTTCTTGCACGTTCAGAGTTTCTTTGTTGTGCAAAATCTAGTGAAGTGTTAACGAATACCATCTTGTATTCGTATCCTGCTTTATCTAATAGGTTTTTATAAGATACAATTTTACTTGCCTTTGCACCTGTAGTGTCAAAGACCATACCAAGTCTTCCTCTTAGATACGCATCCATTTGTTTTGCAGTAATTTCTTTTGCACGACTTCTGATTGGGTCTCTTAGGTCTGCATCCATGTTTCTCAAATCAAGACCAAGTCCTGCTTTCTTTAAACCGTTCTCGAATGCTTTGTCGGTGTTAACAATCTTAAGTCCTAGATTGACTAGGTTTAATTGATCCACCACAGTTGATTTACCTGACCCTGGCCCACCCATAAGGAATACTGCTTTGAAGATGCCTGGGTCATAGACACCCTCTGTAATCAAATCTTCTACCATGTACTGAGGTAGGTGTTGTAAGTCTTCTGTTAGACCCATTCCTTTACGGATATCTTTGTAAAGTTTCTGTGCAAATCGTTGTCCTGTTTTGGGTACTCCCTCTTTAAATGATTCGAAGTCACCCTTTTCTGCAAACTCTCTCATCTTAGATGCACTCATTCCTGACACATCATCTGCATCAGGGTCACGTTCACCAGCAGAGACTATCTGAATCTCATCAAACTTATAGAAACCGTGTCTACCTTTTACTGAGTTATATTTTTTGATGATAGTATCGAATTCTCTGACCCTATCTGACCCTACTACCATTCTAATCTTAGTGTAACCTTTGTCATGTAAGAAGGTGAGGATTTGAAAAATCTGTTTTACATCTGCATCTATTACATTAACTTGTTTACCGAAGAATGCTTTTAGATACTTAACTTTATCTTTGTGTGACAGCGGGTTCTTTACTTTATCATTTGAGTGTGAAGAAAATAACAATGCATCACCGTATCCCTTCGCAACTTTTTGAAGTCTGTCTACTAACTTTGCATGTCCTGTAGTTGGAGGATTGAATCGACCAAAGGTGAACACTGCACCTTTACCTTTTGCTTCTGATAACCAACTTGTAAAATTTTTATTCGCCATCTTTCGTATCACCTTGTTTTTTATTCTTCATTTGTTCTTTTTTACGAATCATTGGTAAAAGTTTCTTTGCGAGTTTTTTGATTGCAGACTTCTTCTTGTCTAACTTCTTTTCTAGTGCTTGTTTTCCACTCATACCTAGGTCACTCTTATCTGTGTCTTTCAACATCTTCTTTGCGACCATATTACGTGCTTGTTTCTCTGCACGTTTCTGTAACTTTGCAGGGTCAAGATTCTTCTTCTTCATTGCCTTTTTACGTTTTGCAAGAATCTTATGTTTGTTCTTTTGGAATGCTTTCTTTTTCTTCAGACGAGTTTGCATAGAGTCTGCTTCTTGTATCTCTTCCCAAATTTCTCTGAATGATTTAAGTTCCATATTACTATTTATCCCAATTTTTTGCAGCGTTAAAATTATTTTGACTGAATTCCATCCTGTCAACTAACTTAACTGCCTTACCTTCTTGGTCAATTGCAACATATCCTTCAGGATTTACTGCTTTAAATCCTGTGGACGTTTTAACAAAGGTTCCAATACCTTTAACTCTGTTTAATCCTTCTATGATAATCTGTTTTGACACTACCATCAACTCTTGGAATTTGGTTAGTGCATCAATCATAGACTTCAAACCTCTGAGTTCATTATATAACTGTTCACCAATCTCTCGTTTGATGTTCTTAGTCTTTTCTAGTTTAACTTTTGCGACTACCTTATCTCTCCAGTAGTTTTCAAAGTGTTTTAGATATCCGTTGTAGTTTGGTTTAAAAATACCAGCACGAATCTGTGCATTGCAATATGTTTTATAAGTTGCACCTGCACCTTTCTTTTCTATTGCACGTTGAACTTCTCTGAATTTTTCGAGGTCTTTCTTTTTGATTTTGTGGAATTGTTTTCCGACTTCTGTGAGGTTGCGTGATAAACTGACCGTCTCCTTTGCTGTGAGAGTTGAGTTGCCCGAAACATCCTTATACGTTGCATCATCCATCCATACGTCTTTTGACGAACCAAGTTTAGAAATATCTGCCCCAAAGGATGCAGAAAGGTCTTCTATTGTACCACCTCTATATGTAGTATGGAAGACGATTCCTAGTTTTGCTGAAGCAATTTTTTTACCTAATTCAGAATTAGTCTGCACTCGATACACTATAGTGTTAGGCCCGAATGCAATATAGGACTCAAAGTCGTCCTTTATCATTTTCTTATCTTTTTCTGTGAACATCAAATCACCTTGGAGTATTTCATCACCCCAAGATAGTTTGGATAGGTATTTGAATGAATCTAAAAACTTGGATTCTAGGTCACCTGAGAGTTCAGGTGCATCTTTGATTTCTTGTTCTGAAGTGTAAAATAATGGTGTTTGATTGAATAGTGATTTCTTTGCAACGAAAAATCTTCCGTCTTCAGGATGTTTCCCACAAAAAATTGCAGGGGCACCATCCCATTTCACTGTCATGTTGAACCCTTTCTTTGCATTACCTTTCATCATGTCACGAAGACTTAATAAAAAGTACACAGATGCACGACCACCATTAATTCCGTTATTAATGATTTCGTCTTCTAGGTGTTCTAAATGTAAATTTTTGACTGCCATAATAGTAGTATATCACCTTTTTCGATGTAATACTACTATTTATGGTTATTTATTTCTTATAAACCTGCATCAACGATGGTTCCATCGTCAACTTTTGATTGTAAATCGTCTCTATCTGTAGTTAATGCATTTATCTGATTAGTTAATTCAGTGGTCTTTTCTGCATCATATGATGTGAAGTCTGTTCCATTCCATTCATCCCATGCAGTAAAAGTAGCTAACTCTAATCCAGTTGAAGACGCTGATGCAGTAGGATTATCAGTTCTCCAATCTGCGAAGAAACCATCCCTTCCTGCAGCTGTTCTAACTTCATACTCTACAGTTCCATCAACATCAGCACCAAGTGAGTACTCTCTTGATACACCGTTTATCCAATCTTTTAGTTTTTGCGTCTCTGCGATGTTATCGTTCAAAGTTGCAATTTCATCTGCCCATGCCATAGGTAATCTCCTAAATTTGTATAGTACTATTTAGGATTTTGACAATGGTGACTGAGATAATTTTGTTTCTATTTGTTTAATTTTTGTGGCACATTCAGTAACAGAAGATTGGTCTCCCTCTTTCTTTGCAGAACGGAGTTCTTTTTTCAATCTAATCTTCTTTTGCAGAAGGTCAATTACATCTTGTGATTTCAACGTTTTCATAATACTAGTGGTATTTATATACCAAAAATGGCGACCTGTAGGGGACTCGAACCCCTGACCTCTGCCGTGACAGGGCAGCGTTCTAACCAACTGAACTAACAGGCCTGGCACCCTGTAGGAGAATCGAACTCCTGTTGCATGGATGAAAACCATGTGTCCTAACCACTAGACGAACAGGGCAATTACTCTATTATAGTAAAAAGTAGGGGCATTGTCAACCCCTAAATTTTAAAATCTGAAAACTTTTCTCGTCCTCTGTCAAACACTGGAGTGTCATCATCTACTGCAGAATCAACCAACTCTTCTTGTGCTGTTTGTTCACAATCATAGAGTTTCATTCTACTTCTATCAATACCAATGACAAACCTCTTAAACACTGTAGGGTCATTGTATCTATTCTTTAACTGTTTGACTACTAACTGGTCTAGTTCTTCTAGTTCATCAGATGTAATCAATGCAAACATTAAGTCTGCAGTTGCAGGTAGACCAAATGACTCTGAAGTGTCTTCAAGTCCAATGTCAGTAGAACCATAACCACTTCTTGTTGTTTGGGTTGCAGACACTAGTGGTACATCAAATTCCACTGCGAGTCCACGTAACTCTTCTGCAATACTCTTCACCAATGTGTAAGAGTTTGCACCTGAGCCTGGCCTGATTCTATGACTTGCACAAATGTTTAGATAATCGATAAAGATAATGTCAGGTTGAAAGTCTTTCTTGATATCCAACTCTTGCAACAAGTGTCTGAAGTGACCTACGTGTGCTGATGCAGTTGGATACTCTTTGACAATCAGTTTACCCTTTGTCTTATCTTTGAGTTTCTCAATCTTCTTGTCGTACATCTTCTTGTTCATGTCAGCAAGTTCTTTCATAGGAACATTCATGATGTTTGCATCAATACGTTCTGCAATACGTTCCTCTGACATTTCCATAGTAATGTACAGAACATTCTTGTTCATCATCAAACATGATGCAGCTTGATGACACATGAACAATGATTTACCAACACCAGTACCTGCAAGTACGATATTGAGTGTTTTGTTTGGTAGACCACCTTTGGTAATCTTGTTGAAGTATTCTAAGTCAAACGGAATCTTCTCTTCTTCAGTGTGATAGAACTCAAATCGTGCATCGGCATCTTCTAAGACATCGTGACCGATATGGGTGTCAAAGGACACGGAAAGTGCATCCTTCAATAACTCAGGTATTTCACCAGTAGACCTTTGAGATTTTTTATCAAGGACGGTGATGGAGTCCATCACGGCAATATAGATTGCACGGTCTTTACACCACTGTTCTGTTTCAGTGGCTAACCACTCTTGTGGTGTATCATCCGTATCCTTTCTAATCTTATCAACAATAGATTTAGAGTTTTGAACAACATTATCACTAAGACTAGTGTTGTTGTCAAGGTTGATGAGAAGTGCTTCTACTGTTGGATTTTTAGTGTACTTGTCGAAGTAAGTTTTTACTTCTTCAAATATAACCTTCTCTTCAGGGTCTGTGAAATATTCTGACTTAATGAATGGAATACACTTCCGTGTAAACTGCTCACTCTGTATCAGATTCTTCAGTATTGTCTGTTCCAGTCTTGCTTCCATATTTAAAATAATCTTGTACCACCGTTTCTAATTGTTTCATTACATCTTCTGTAAAGTATTTCTCAGGGTTGTTGTTAATAGTTTTTCCGAATTCGGTTTTACCATTAGGCAACTCTACCCTAGTAGATGACTTCTTAAAGACACCAAATGCAAGTGCAAGGTCTAATAGACCATAATACCTGTCGAGTCCTTTGTCGTATGTCAGTCTGACATCTACAACTCTGTTCTCAACTGTAAGTCTTGATTTTGCATTCTTACAGTGTACTATATTTCCGATAACTTCGGTACCCTCTTTTTCTTTTTTCTTGGACAAATAGACAATAGATGAAGCTGCATACTTCAATCCACTACCACCACCCATTTCTTTCTGAGGGAACATGGAACCAATCACATCATAAGTGTGGTTGGTAACAATCATTGGAACCTTTGCACGTCCTAGTTTAAGAGTAAGAACTCTGAATGCACCTTTTACTACTTGGGCACGTGTCATATCTCTTGTCTCTTTACCATCTGCAGTGTCCTCAATCTCTTTGGTTGTAGATAACATACCAAGTGAATCAAGAACAAACATCATTGGTGGACGCTTGTCTTCAGGGGTTTCAAGATATTTGTCAAGAATGTTAATGGACTGAGTCCTAAATTCTTGTACGGTTACTACTGGTACGATGACGAATCTACTTGAGTCGACTCCTCTCTCTTCAATCATATCTTTAGTGATTGCAGATTCAGATTCGAAATAGATTACGGCTGCATCAGGATGGTCTTCTAAGAATTGTTTACACATTCCTAGTGCAAAGAACGTTTTACCTGTTGCAGATTCACCTGCGATTGCAGTAATTTTGTTTGAAGGAAGTCCACCGTATAGTGAACCACTTAATAATGCATTGAAGATGAAAGACCCACTGTCAATAAACGAGTCTACATCACCAGCTGCAACACCATCAGCAACGACACTAGCGTATTCGTTACCACTGGATTTTACTAAGTCTTTAATAAATGACATAATATACACCTCTCATAATGTTAATACCATTATAGGATATGTACTTACTTTTGTATAGGGGTTTTTTGAAATTCTTTTGATAATTCACAAAGTTTATCATCAAACCTTGTGTGTTCTTGCATCATTGCTGTGAGCATACGAACTTGGGTTTCTAAATGAATGATGAACCCAAAATTGATGAGTACCATGATAATAAAGAAACAATCTAGAGCATCAAGTGTCATTCTACAAGTCCTTTCTCAATCAAGATTTTTCTGTTTTCTAAATGTAGAGATTCAACTAAATCTTTGTTCTCTCCACTGTACTCTACTGCATGATGGTCATCAATCATCTGTTGATTGACATTTATTTCTGTTCCAAAAACAGGATGACCTTCATTAAAATGGATATAGATTTCACCTAGGATTCTTCCGAACTTTCCTTTGTCGTGTGAAATAAGAGAGATACGTTCTGCACTCTCTAAAAGTTTCTTTAAGTGTCTCTTGGATGCCTTTCCGAATTTCTTTTCTTCAAGGTCTCTTGTTCTTGACTCAGGAGTATCGATACCCATAAGTCTGACCCTTTGTTTTTTATAGGTCATTCCAAATCCAAGATCGATGTCGACATCAATTGTGTCTCCGTCAACCACTTTTACTACTGATACATTATATTGATACATAATCCTTTATTTATAAGAAAGGGGAACTTCAGTTCCCCTTTACAGTTCTACATTTCTGTGGGAACTCTGAACAATAGAGCATCATTGCCTCAAGCAACATTGCTGTTGGAATGATATCCTCTACTTTTTTTCAGGTTGCTCATTCTGTAGTTCGTCTGTCTGTCTGTCGACTTCTTCAGCAACGTTATCAACGATACCTGTTGCTGTATCAACAGCAAGTGTTCCGACTGATACTACATCATTAGCAACTGCCTTGGTGATTGTTGCAGTTCCTTTGACTGCTCCATCAACAACGCCAGTTGTAAACTCTTTACCACCTTCAATAACTGCTCCAACTGAGGCACATGAAGGAAGTAATACCACAGAAAATAGTAACATATACATTACTATTCTCATAATTACTCCAATATTGGTGTATTTCGTTAGACTGCCAACTGCAAATCTAACCCCTCATTTATTTATGTAAGGTGATAACCTGTGGATTATGATGTTCGTAATCATAAAATTTCATAGTCTCTTCTATTTGCATTCTGAAATGTCCATATGCTATAATAAGTGACATACAAACAAATACTGCAAATGAATATATTACGATATTAAACATTGCAATAGGGAATAGATAGAAGAGTGCAAGTATATGAGCAACCAACACACTGTACACATAAAACTTGATACTAATCAGTAGATGCCACATCTTTATCTAAAAGTAAATCTTTGAAGTCATTTGAATGCCAATAACTGTCTAGTGTAATATCCACTACCAGTGCAATCAAAACGAATGTTAAAATTATTCCGAGATATAAGTTGATGAAAGCATTAATTTTCATCCATCGTATCATGTGTTTCATTTTCTATTCCTTATAAATTCTAATTCTTGTTGCCAATTTTTCTTATTCTGTTCTGCCTCGCCACTTCCTCTTTGGGCTAATATAACTCTACCCCCATCCATATCAACACGAATACTGTCGGTGGTAATAACCTCACCATGTCGTCCAATGAATACTCCTGTTAGTTCTCCCTTTGTATCTTCAGGATGAAGATTGTTTATTAGTTCTATAAGTTCTTCTTTTGTCATGCGAAAAATGAATCAAGTGATGCAACTGGTTCTACGTTCCAGTTAATCAAGTTAACAATTGCTTTCAGTGGTTCTACGAATGCTTTATCAAATTGCATATCATAATCTACAAATCTGTGTAGGTCAAACTCACGTGGTAGTGTTCCTGTGAATGAAATGACATTCTCATTGATTGGATTAGGTACAGTCAGATAAGTAAACATAATTTTTTCTCCGTTCTTAATCTTTTCATACCTCATGTCGATGTTCTTTTTTTCCAAGTAATGATTGTAAAGCAGTGACCCTCTTACGTGAATGGGTGTACCCTTAGTGTAAATAGTCGTAGAGTCTTTGTATTGTTGTAGGTTGTTGCAACTACGAGGTGATGAAATATCCTCTACAGGAAGATTTCTAAAATCCTTACGTGCAGTTTCTACGAACTCCCACAGTTCTTGTTCAGTTCCAGTCATAACAACCTTTAAAGCATCTGTTAGTTTTGTTCTGACCCATTGAGGTGTAGAAGACTTTGCAGTTTCGATACCCATCATTTTGAGTTTAGGTTCTGCAAGTCTAACACCTTCGTTGTCATGTACGTTCAGTATGTACCGTTTCTTTGCAGTCCAAATACCTCTGTCTGCAATTACCTCACGACCCATTTCCATCTTCTGTTGGAATGCATTAGTGTAATCTTTAAGTTCATCAAAACCCTTTGCAAGGACGTTTTCAATCTGTGTTTCTGCCTTGGACAAAAAGTCGATAACCTTTTCCTTTGGAGTGTCCTCAGGGAACACTTGTTTGACCATATCGTCCATAGTGATATACACTGAGTCAGTATCGATTGCAATCACAAAGTCTTTATTGTCTGTCTTTAACACTTCGTTCAGATACTTATTGATGGTCTTCTCTGCCCATTGGATAACCAACTGACCACTTAGTGTAATTGCCTCTGCAAGGTTTATATCAAAGAATGCAAAGTACTGATTTGCAAGAGCACCATAAGCAGAGTTGAGTGCAATCTTACGAACCTGTTGATTGTTGTATGCACGTTTGATAAGTGTATCAAGTTCTTTCTTACGTTTAGAGTCTTTACAAACTTCACGTTCTTTCTGATACTCAATCATCTTACGTTTCCATGCCTTACGTTCTTCGTAGAACTTCTCCATGAGTTCAGGAAGGAAACCTTGTTTGTCTCTCTTGAACATGACACCGTTAGGTGTGACACTTAAGTCTTTCTGTTTGATGTAAGATAAGTCACACTGTTGATTCAACATTCGTTGTACGTTGACATCTTGACGATTACCCCTCACCATCTTCTCAGGTGAAATGTTAAACTGCATAATCAAGTGAGGATACAGTGAGTTCAAGTCAAAAGACATGACCCAATTGTGTCCACCAACCAATGGTTCTTTGACATATGCACCTTGGATAGCATGTGTCTTATCGTTACCAGTCTTCAGTCTTTGTGGTGGTGTTTGAATGTTCTGTTCTTTAAGGAAGTTATAGATGATGGTTTCCCAATACTTCACCATTCCAAACACATCTGCATAGTTACACTTTGCATTGTATGCCATGGTCTGAGTCAGTTCAATGAACCCAAGTTTCTCATCCAGTTCTTCAACAAGTGTAACGTCTTTGAGGTTATACTCTAAGAACTTTGCATAGTCCTGTTTGTAAAGTGTATGCAGTGACCCATACTCTGAGTAATCAATCTTACCTTTACCCAATTCAACCTGTGCAATGGATTCTAGTTTGTAAGATGGTTGATTGACGAAGGTATGTTTACGATAGAGTTCAAGATAGTCAAGCACGTTTACACCGTAAAGTGTGTACTTCATATTCTTCTGATAACCATAGGATGTAAACTCTCTGACATCAGACATGTTCCATGGTGAGAGTTTCTTGTGTTCACCTTCACCGAATAGTTTATCGATACGATTACAAAGATAGGTAATATCAAATGTATCTACATTCCAACCAGTGATGACATCAAAGTTGGACTTTCTCCAATACTTCATAAACTCAGTCAGTAGGAATGCTTCGTTCTTACAGTTGTGATAAACTATATCAGTTCGATTGTGTTCCCATGGGCCAATACCAAACACTTGTGCATCTTTACCAAATGGTTTGATGGTGATTGCATTTACTTTTTCGTTTGCAAAGATTGGGTCAGGGAATCCATCTTCACACTCACACTCAATATCAAGTGTTGCAACTGACACTAGATTAGTATCGTAGTTGATATCGCCTTGGAATTTATCTGCAATGTAAGTGTAGATGTATCTGTCGTATCCGTGGATTTCAAATCCTTCAACCCCTGAATACTTCTCTCTGAACTTTCTTGCACCACCCATTGAGTTAAGTTCAACAACTTCAAGAGCTCTACCGTCCAATGAACGATAAGCAGTCTCCCCTCTTTTGGATGGAATGTAATGTTTAGGACGATAGTCAATGGTAACCTTTTTCTTTTGGTTACCTTGATATCCTATCGCAAGAATTTTGTCTCGTGTACGAGTGACGTTAGTGTAGAAATCCATACTGTAAGTATACTACAGTACTAGGATTCTGTCAATGTGGTTATACCTTTTTTATTGTTTAAAATGTCATATACTGCATCATACTTATCTTTTGAACTAGCAAGTTTTTCTATTTGTATATCTAACGCTTGTGCAATATCAGAATGGTCTCCAATACCTGCAGGGTGGTTTTGATAAACTTCGATGTTTGCCATTGCGACATCCATCTCACCTTGATACTGACTCATCAGTGCTTTTAACATTGTTTCTCTTCCCATTATCTACCTCGTTGGTTTCCAGTTGATACTTTATAGTTTGTTTCCAACTGTGGTTTCACTTCAAAGACATTCATAACCATGTCTCTTTTAAAAGTGAAATTATATTCTTTTGCAAATGGAACGTAATCTGCAAGATTAACTTCCATTCTCCCTTCAGTGACGTTTACTAGACATTGTTTGACATCTTCTAGTTTATGGTCACCGTTCCACTTTTGAGTGTGGAAACCTATAACAACTTCACCAGTTGTTAATCGTAATGCTTTAATATTAGACATTCTCTAATCTCGACATAAGTCTCTCTGCACGGTTAGTAACTTGTCTGTACCATTTACTATCACGTCCTTCAACTCCTGCCTTTTTCCAGTCTCCTTCTTCTAGTGCTTTTCTGAAGTTTTTAAATCCACCTAGTCTTGTACGTCCCATGTTGAACATCATATTAACCAAGACCTGCTGGACTTCGTCTGGCCAACTAGTAAACCCTTCTCCGTATAATGCAACACATTCGGAGATTGCTGTGTCGAGGTCTCTTTCGAAACACTCCTTAACTCTTTCTTCATTGACTGGAGTTCCAACTGGTTGTCCATGTTCCTCGTCACTTTCGAGGACAAGGTGACCAACTCCAAATGTTGGGTAACCGAGGTGGTCAAGGTAGATTTCATTTACTACTCCCTCATCTATTTTAAGTTGTTCGAATACTGCTTCTCTGTTCATGTTAACTTCCTTGTCGTAAATCGATTTGTTCTTGGATTTTAGACGCTTTATCTTCTTCTGAAGAATACTCAATAATCGTCCATTCGGAAAATTCTTCCCCATCAATCGTCCATGTTATCTGCACTTGTTCCTGCATCATCTTTCTCCACTTGATGTTGTATGAGTTCCACTAAAATGTCACCCATAAGTTTTTGTAAGTTTGCATCTTTATTTAGTTCATCTATGTCTGCACTTTCTGGCGCTTTAACAATGTTTCGTTGAAAATTTAAATGTTGTTTACCTTCAACAAATTGAACTTTACCATATACAAAAATGACACCCTCGTAGGGTGCCTGTGTGATTTCTATTCCTGTCATGTTGAGTTTATCATTGTCGACAACTCTGTACACTCCAGTGTCAAATAATTCGGTCATAGGATTTCTCTCCAAATATAAGTAGGTTCAGATGTGGTAGAGTCAAATATGTTTGGGTGTGACATTAAAGCACTTCTGTAAGGAGTCCATTTAATTCCTCTACCCCATCCCATATGTCCAAAAAGTTCTGATTTGGTTATAGAACCATGTGTTTTTACAATTTCAATAAGTTCTTCTAGTTTTTCAGTTTCACTCATTCTATGAGTGTCGTCAACAATAATTTCAATATCTTCAATCATCTTTTCCATTTCATTCTTATATAATAGATTGTCCTTTAACCATTGTTGACCTATTCGTGAACGTTCATTTCTATGTTGTCCATCATCCAAGTGTTTGTTGAGTAGTGTTAAGGCGTCTTCATCTGTTGTAAAAAATTCTGCATTACCCTGTAGTTCATGGTAATAAGCACCATCATAAAAAATATAAGGGCACCCATTCATCAAACCATCAGTTGCAGCTACACTCCAACCACCATACTTTTGTTGTGGTGCAAATCCAACCAAACAATTTCTAAGTTTGTTATAGTATCCTCTTTTGTCAAACTTTTCATTTGTCATGTACTCACGTGGTACATCACCTTCAAACAAAGGTATCCACACTTTAAAGTCTTGTCTTTGTGTATATAGTTTATCCATCAATGAGACAAAATGGTCAAAGTGTTTGTATGCTTCACATCTATGATTGAATACAATAACCCTGTCAGGTGAGTCATTTGGTTCTACAATCTCCTCTTCTCTAACACCTAGATGCTGTACTTGTAGTATCTTATCCAAATCAGTTATTGTAGACTCATTAAACCTTTGTTTTGCTTGTTCTAGTACCATCCTCTTTTGTTCTTGTGTGTTGATGTAACACTTCTCGTATTCTAAGAGACCAAGCATATTCTGATTAAATGCGCCCTTAAACCATGCAACAATATGGTCAAAGTCAAACCAATGAGAATACCCCATAACCTTAGGTGTATGATGTGTTAGATTATACATTGTGTTAACTAGTTGATGTGTATGTTCAGGTAAATGCGACATCACGATATCAAAATCTTTATCATGACTAAGCAAAGTTTTCATGTGCATTACATCAAAATGACTTCTCATTGCAGGAGGATAAGTCGGTAAAGATGCAAACATTTGTTCTGTGTTGTCGAAGGTCAACCCATCAATATACTCAGGAGAAATAATATGCCAAAAGAAATTATGTCCTTGTGTTTCACGAATCATATTCTTTAACACTTGAACGTAAGAATCTTTTTCCAAATCTTTCTGCCATGTGATGTTAGGATACACTAAAATCCTAATTGTTTTTGCAATCTCTTGGTCTGTATAAAATTTATCTAGCATAATAAAATGGAGCGGATAGTGAGAATCGAACTCACATTCCCTGTTTGGTAAACAGGAGTAATAACCGTTATACTATATCCGCTTATAACTTAATTCTATCCCTCAACGATGATGTTGAAAATGAATGTTTTCTGTTAGTGTAGAACACTTTAATCGGTAGTTCCTCACCTGTGAAGTGTTTGTCTTTATAGTCTTCACCTACAAATCTAACATCTATAGGTGTCGACTCAAGCAAGTCTAATAGACTTTGTTCAGTGTCATATGGTATCACTTCGTCTACATATTTCACTGCATTTAATTGTACAAATCTCTCGTAGACAGATTGTACTGGTTGATTCTTTTCTTGTCTGTCGATAGATGGGTCTGTCTGTAATCCTACAATAAGATGGTCACAGTTTTCTTTTGCCTGTTTTAACATAACCACATGACCTGCATGTAAGAGGTCAAATGCACCACATGTAAATCCTATTGTCATCTTATTATATCTATCTTGTTCATGGTTTCCTGATTCCATACTTCTAACTCTGTTCTCAGTCTACCTTGTTGTTTAACATTGTCATATCTTTTCGATGCATGTTTCTTCCACCATGCAATGACATTTTCAAATTCAAATCTATCAAAGTTCTCAGCTTTATTTAGCGTTTCTGTTTTACCCAATAATACATCACGTACATTTGTGTAACCATACTCTGACATGTAGAATCGTTTCTGTGTCGTTACATCTTGTGCAGTATTCATCACTTTACAAAAGTGTTCATATGCAGTAGTGTCATATTTTTTAAGATTTGACTTAATAATACCCACCATCTTGGTCTGCATTTTAAGTTTACGTGATGATGCACCTTTATGAATCAATGGTTCGCTATCATTTCGTGTTTCAAACCAATCTCTTAATTCAAAGTATATTTCTTCGCCAAGTGTCAGAAGAAATTGACTTTGTGTATCTCCTTTATATCTTAGATACGGTCTCATACCATCGTACATACTTGCACCTTTGATGTTACCATACAAAGATGTAGTTTCAAATAAACAAAACTCTGTATTATATTTCTCATTTAACATTCTACGACTTGCATGAGAACAACACACAGCCGCAAGAAGTTTACCACCAAGATAATTAAATCCGAATGGTTGTACAGGGACAATATTAAATCCCATGATTGCACGTTTGTTGAAGATATCTAAGTCAGGTGTCTGACCAAGATAGACATTACGTGGTTTTGAGTTAATTAGTGGTGAACCAAAACGAATGAACCCAACTACAGTATTAGTGTTGGTTTCTTTCACCACAAGTTTTAAAGTCTTGCCTGGATTTTCATCAGGTGAAAATGATGCAACCTTTTCAATCATTGCATCAAAGGTTTCATTAGGAAGTTTTGCAACTTCGAAATTCATGTCCATAGGATGCATATTATGTTGTTGGAACATGTCATCTTCAAGTCCAAAACCAAGCAATGGTGCAGGTAAGTCTTTCACCCTTTCAATTTTTCTTACACGAAAATAATCATCAATACGATTAAAGTCATGGAAGTATTCCATAACTTTCGTTGCAACTTGAATTGTGTCTTGTTTAGTTAGTTCCATAAATGCTCAAAAAAAACCACTCTTTCATTATACTATAAAAGAGTGGTTTAGGTAAGTGGGTTTTTAGAGATTTGCTAATACATTCTCAGGTGTAGATACCTCATATGGGTCAGTCTCGATGTTATCACCAAAACCTTCCTCTGAGAATACTTTCTCTACTTTACCATCATTCAGTACAACTGCATATCTCCAAGACCTGATACCAAATCCTAGATTTGCTTTCTCTACGGATGCACCAAATAGTTCTGTGAACTCTCCGTTACCATCAGGTAATGGGAAGATGTTCTGAACTTTTAAATCTTCAAACCACTTGTTCATTGCAAATGTATCATTTACTGATACACAATAAATTTCATTAATACCTTTTGCAAAGAATTGGTCAGCAAGTTTATCAAATGCTGGTACTTGGTTAGTTGAACAGGTTGGGGTAAATGCGCCTGGCAATCCAAACAACACTACTCTTTTTCCTGCAAACTGGGCACCAGTACTCAGATTCTGCCACTCACCTGCAACTCTGATAGGTAGAATAACGTCAGGTACTTGTGTACCTATTTCAGGGTTAAACATAATATAATTCTCCTAGATTTATGTTACCCCTCATTATACAACAAGGGGTAACGTCCTGTCTAGGGGTTTTTAAGAAATTTCGATAGAAACTGGTTTCTTTTCTTCAGGAATTACTCTCTTAAGTGAAACACTTAAAATACCATCCTCAAGTTTTGCACCCTCTACAACAATTTCTTCTGCGAGTGTGAAAGTTCTCTTGAATGCACGAGAAGCAAGTCCTTTATGAACGAACTCCTTTTCTTCCTTAGAATCTACCTTACCTTCAATAGTCAAAGTCTCTGCCTCTTTTGAGATTGAGATTTCGTCCCTCTTGAATCCTGCGACTGCAAGTTCTACACTGTAAGATTCATCGTCAATCTTAACAATGTTGTAAGGTGGATAGGAAACATTAGATGGGACTGTTGCAGCCTTCTCTAACAGTTGAAGAGTTCTGTCGAACCCAATTGCGAATGGGAATGATCTCCCATAGATATCATCAAAGATAGTCATTACTTTTCTCCTTTATTAAGCAAGTTAAAATAGTGCATACCGATTATTCGCATATGCACTACTATTATATAGTATCAAATACTATTTTTTCAAGTGGTTTTTTTAAATTATTTTAAAAATCTATTACAAACTTTATGAAACTGATTCCGTTTCATTAGCTTGTCGTATGCTTTGAATCTGTCAATGAGAAAGTGTCCCACATTGGCAGACCATGATGCTAAATTTTGCATTTTAATCTCCTATGTTATTGTTACGTTCTGTGATTCTTTGACTTCTTCGGTTGTGACCTACTTGTCATTGAACTGTCACATAATTGTAACAATACTATTTAGGAGAATACTATGTTTGATTTTCCAAGTTTGTTTCTTCTTTCGATTTCTATTTTTACTTTACGTCTGAGTTTAGGTTTTTTGTTCTCATTGTAGAACTCAACTAACTCATCAATTGTTTTCTGCTTCATGTATTCATGAGAGATAGATTTCTTTTTTGTGTTTCTATCAATCTGTATAGTAGTTTTTCCAAATTTCACGGGCATGATTTACTCCATTATTATTATTATGATTTTATTTATCGTTTTTTACAACGTTGTGATGCACGGTCAATTACCTGTAAGTTGTTATGTACTACGTATGCAGTCAATACAAAGGGCAGAACCATATCTCCATATGTAAGTGAGTCTTCTTCCTCTAGAGTATAGAATGGTGATAAAAATAATGTCTTGTGTAATATCAGTCTATCAAAACTAGGTACTTCAGGTAAAAGGGGATTTGCTTCAAAGACACAATCATAATCCATCCCTCTGTCAGTTGTCCAAACATCTGCAAATTGTAATAACCAAAATGCAGACATTGTGTATGTGTCTACACGTGGTCTTGAATCAAAGGGTATAGACCTCAATTGATTCGGATTTTCCTTTAACTTTAATCGAATCGACTCTTGTAAAGAATCCATCTTGACACTTTCCAGCAGTTGTGGATGATAGCAACACTCGTACCCCCTCGTAATTGCGAGTCTGTCCTTCGAGTCTAGATGCCAAGTTGACGGCGTCTCCAATGACGGAATAGTCAAATCTAAGTTCTGACCCCATGTTTCCGACAATGCATTCGCCTGTGTTGATACCGATACCAACATCAATCCTAGGAAGACCCATCTCTTCAAGTTCTGTAATAAGTTCATCTGCTTTTTCTGAAATTTCCCTTGCAGATTTAACTGCCATACCTGCGTGATTTTCACAGTCTAAGGGAGCATTCCAAAACGCCATGATACAATCTCCCATATACTTGTCGATGGTTCCACCGTTTGCAAGTATAATTTTGGTCATTGTGTCTAAGTATTTATTAATAAGTTCGACTAAACCTTCAGGGTCATTGTTGTTTTTGTAGTATTCTGACACTGGAGTAAACCCACAGATGTCCATGAACAAGAATGTCATCTCCTTTCTTTGTCCACCTAACACTAACATGTCAGGGTTGTCTTGTAATTGTTTGACCATGTCAGGAGATAAATACTTTTGGAACTGTTTTCTAATCTGTTCCTTGAGTTGATAAGTCTTATAGTATTGATTATATGATGCGTGACCGAAAACTATCAAGGAGGCGATAGATGAGTAGAAGGTATCGAAAAGAACGAGACTTGAAGTCCACAAATATAAACCCCCACCCACCTGAAATCCTACAACACTTAGACAACCTAACACCCCAAGAGTTGTGGGAAGTTTGTAGACCATTACCAACGTTATTAGAAGGACTGACAGAAGAAGAACAATTTCTAAAAATTCAAGATAGTAGGATTGTTGTATTTGAACTTCTTGTAAGACGGTTTGGAGAATTGAGGCTTGAACTTCGTGGGGATACATTGTACCCACTGGAGTTGAAACTGGATTATTCAGACCCTCTGCCGTTAGACCCCAAATTAGAATCTTATCCTGAATATCTGACTGCGTAAGGTCAACTGCTGAGATTCTCTCAAAGTGATTCCAATAGGAGATTAATATGTCTCCTGTTGGAGTCGTTTCTATAGGGTCTTCTCTCCCCATACGAATCCATTCAATACCTACGTCTTCTGTGACTCTTGTCTGATAATTTGGTTGGTCGTAATATGCACGTAACACTTCTAACACTATCGATGGGTAAATCTCATCGTTTGCAGTAACAATCAACGGCGCACTACGCACCGTTCCGTCAAAGTTTGGTGTACCACTAAATGGTGGAGTTGCAGTTGTGACTCCTACACCGTATGTGTTCTCTTGTAAGATAGGAAGAGGTGCAACGATTCCTGTAAAATTCCACGCAGAATTTTTTATGTCTCCACCACCGAACACTGAAGTGTTAACAAATGGCGCAGAACCTTTTTGTATTTGTGCAGATGGAGCTGCAGATAAAATTGTAAGTCTGTTGATTAGTCCCTCTGCAAGTTTTAAATCTTCCTCAGGTTGTCTATCAGGTTTTGCAAAGAGTTGTGTAAACACATGAGTGTTAGTGTAATGAGAGTTGAGAAGTAAATCAGTGTAGATACCTCTCTTGAATGGATATTGTCCGAACTCTTCTAGTGACCTTTCGTCTATGTCTACTAAGACAATATCATTACTGTGAATCTTTTCTTGTTGTTGGTGTAAGAAATCGAACCATGACCACTGAATGTTTTCTACGATGTATGGATTCCAAACTTTGAGTCCGACTAGTAACGCAATAGTTACTAAGACTGTTTTCCAACTATACACGTTTTGATTCCCAATCCTCTATTGCCTTTCTGATTGAGTCTTCTGCAAGAACTGAGCAGTGTAATTTGATTGGTGGTAGTTCTAAAATTTCTGCAATCTCTTTATCTTTAATTTGTTTTGCTTCTTCTATGGTTTTACCTTTGAGTAAATCTACGAATAGTGAACTACTTGCGATTGCACTTCCACAACCATAAGTCTTAAACTTCACGTCTACTATCATTTCGTTCTCGTCAAGTTTAAGTTGCAGTTTCATTACATCACCACAAGCAGGTGCTCCTGTCATTCCTGTTGCAACGTTTGGGTCGTTGGGGTCGAATCTACCAACTGAGAATTGTTCAGGTGCATTGAGAACACCTTCGAATCTATCGATTACTTTTTGTGAATATGGCATTAGTTACCTTGTGTTACTGTGACTGAACAACCACCAACTGTAACACAGTTTTGTGAAAGTGAATATGATTGTGTAGTTGTACCTTGTTGTAAAAGATTTAATGTGGTTGGGTCTGAACCTGATAATGAGATGTATGCAGTATGGTTAGCGCCACTACCTTTTTGTCTGAGTGTGATGTCATTACCATCTACCCATGTTGTTAGATTGATTGTCTTTGCACCGTCATGTTGTTGTCTCACCCAAATATCATTATAATCACTATAGATAATACTTGTGAATGTATGACCACTAGTGCTTCCTTGATTTGTTTGATGACCTTGCATATGATTATTGTCACCATGTATATCTAATCTTGCATAATGACCACCACCTTCGTCACCATCATATGAGTATGTAGTAGATGTTGCACCATCCCATGCAACACCTTGACCCCAACGGACAATGTTGTCTTGTCCATCAAGATGCCATAGTTCTATAACATTATTTGTAGTTGTATCATTTTGCTGAATGAGTGTAAGAGTCATATCTGCACCATTGACATAAGAATATGCATCATACATCTTGATAACATTGTTTGCACCAAATTGATTGATTGTGAGATTGAAGTTATCCCCACCAGTTTGGTCAATGGTAATTTCATTGTCTGCGAATGCAACTGAACAATATGAAAGTAGGATTAACCACCCTATGATTAAGAGTGGTTTATCCTTAGTTTTTTTATTATTTAAAATATCCATAGCAAAAACATACCGACTAGAACTCCTTCTCCGAATGAAATCCACAACATGTGGTAGTCATCCAGTCTTAGTGACTTCTGCAGTGAGAACAATCTGTCCTCATGCCAGTCACGGAGTTTTTCTAGGTGTTTTAACATACCTTTTCCTCCATATTGGTTAGGTATTATATTTAGTTAACTTGACGTATCCGAACATCTATACTATCTCCACTATTTGTGGTGATGATACCTTCATATCCATCAACTATTGTATCTAGTGTTATATTGGCACCAGCTGCAAATTTTAACGATATCACACCGTTAACATCACGATAAAAGACAATACCACCATCTTCGATGAAGATGTTATACTGTGAATTATCGTTCTTACCAAAGTTTGCACCTTTGATAACAAACTCACCTGAACCACCTGAAGTTTCTTGTTGGTCAGCAAGTTGTTTTGTGGTTTTTATAAGTTCTTCCACTACATCTAGTAAGTCAACAAGGAAGTCTACATCTAAGAAATCTACATCTAATGCAGAGTATTCTAAGTCTCTTCCAGTATCTTCTAATGCATCTTGTTCTAAATCATTAAATTCTAAAAAATCTACATCCAATAACCCTTGGTCTTGGTCTAAGTCATCCTGTGCCTGTTCTTGTATCGCATCTGAGACCTCCTTAGGGGGATTTACAATGAACATGTTATCAATCATTGAGGGGGTTACATTTTGTATTGTGACTGTTGGTGTAGGTGGTGTTGCTAATGACGATACCATTGTTGCAGAATATGCTTCTGTAAGTGTCACTTGACCACCTTCATTTGACACTACTATTTCACCTGATGCATCACCAAATGCATCTGGCAAAAGTACCACAAGTGAACGTCCAAGTTCATCTATGGTTGTTGTAAAATCTGTTCCGTTGATTGCAATTTGTGCCGTAGGTGTTGTGACACTTATGTTTCTTTTTTTGATTTTGTTTCCTGCACCTGAAGCGAATCGTGCAGTTCCCCTTGCCATTCGAATTGCCATTTTGGATTTCGATGGGTCAGGGTCGTAGTATGCCTCATCGATGTACACTATAGTGTGTTCAGTTAATGCAAGTTCCTCTTCATCGAGAAACTCAATGAGCATTCTACCGTTTTGTGTTTTTGCCTCATCGTATAGGTTGATTCCTAAATTGGTGGATGAGGGTATCTCTTCGTTTGAACGAAAGATTGCACCGACTCCAGTGGACTCTACTATGTCTCCTATGGTGTCTGCATGAACAGACACCGATAGAAGTACAATACTAAGAATCGTTATTTGAGTCTTTCTGATTGATTTGAATAGTTGCATTGTCACTTGTTACATCCAAAGTGATTATACCTTTACATGAAGACACGTTTGTAGGACATGTACCACTTAATTGGTTTATGTCTACGTCTGCACTATCACCACTCAATGTGAAATTGATTTCTTGATATGCACCATCTTTTTGTAAAGTGTTAATGTTATTTGAACCACCTGTAATATCAAAGTTCCAAATAACATCGTCTGCTTCTACGTCAACATCAAATACGTTTGAATCACCTATAACTGTTAAATCAAAATCCAGTCTTTCTGCTTGGAACAAACTTCCTTGATCTAAATCCATTGTGTTAGAACTACCTGTGATGTCAACATCAAATGCAGAACTGTCAGAACTTCCTGTGTCCCCTATCAACCAATCCCATACGTTTGAATCTCCAGTAAACAACATGTTATATGTTGAGGAGTTTGCAGTAAGGGTACCATATAGTAAATTACTATTACCAATCTGATCGATATCAAAAGTTAAACTAGTACCAGTGATAGGCATTGCCGATGAACTTGATGAAAAGTCATTCAACCCTATTTTGTTACCATAACCGACTTGGTCGATGTATAGTGTCAAAGTGTCACCAGTTTGACTAATATTAATTTCATTATCGTCAGACGCTTGTGCGAACATGAAAGACGAAAATAACATGCTTAGGCCTAATAAATATTTTAACATTATTCTCTTCCCTCTATTTTCCAATAACCACGTGAGTGGCCTTGATTAATTATTTCTAATACTCCTGCCTCTATTGCAGTTCTCACTGCATAAGTGACAGACTCGTTTTTTCCCACACCGTCTTCATATTCAACCAATTGTGTTCCCTGTTCAATGAACCTGAACACATCACCCCCACTACCATATGACAAAATTGTTTTAGTAGTTTGGACGTTTAATAATATCTCCCCAGTCAAAACAGAAACTGCTCTGATTGAGACTGTAACAATATCTTGTCGATACTGTTTACTAAATCCGATTCCAAGTGTCCGTGCGCCTCGTCCACCTGATTCAATGTTAGTATCATAACCAATTATTCCACCCTCAATAATCATTCCTGCGAATAACATGGGTGCAATTCCTTGTGACTCTTCGTCTGCATATTCTTGTCTTGCAGAACGAATAATCTGTCTTTCTCTTACTAGGTTATCAAGTCCTTGTCTTTCTACGACTCTAAACCAAGTTCCACCTCCTGCAGTTTTCAATGCATCGATTAACATTGCAGTACTACCTTGTGTAACTGCAGTTGAGAAATCTGCAAGATTCTCTCTGTACTTTCTTTGTCCTGTTAAGTCTGCAAAGTTGTACACTGCAACTACAGGTTTTGTTTCTGCAGGCGGTAAATCTAATAATTGTAAATAAGATGGTAGGTCTACTACGTGTGGACTCTCAACACAAATATAATTTCGTGTAACTTGTTTTGCAACACCTGTAACTACATCTCTACCGAAACCCTCATCAAACCTTCCAGTTTCATAAGCGCAATCAGCAGGATCATCAGACCACTGTGGGACTGATGCACATGATGTTAATAACAATCCAAATATTAGACTAACCGTCAGGGTTCGTGCCATAGTCACTACCAAAGTATCCTGTTCCAATTGGAATCTGTATTTCTGTTGTTGAACCATCTTCTGCAACAATCGTCATCTTAATATACTCTGTACCGTCTTCGTTGGTAATCACTTCATACGTTATCGTTGAACCTTCTAACACAAATGAACCAAACCTTACTGGATTGTCATTTTGAAACATTGACTCTACCAGTTGTTTTGCCATCTGTGCATAAATTCTACTCTCCAAGTTTCTAATAAACTTTGCAAGTGTAGTGTTATCTGCCTCACGTTCTGCAGCTTTACGTGCTGCCTCCAAAGCATCCTCTATCGCTTTCTTACGAGAATGTTCTTGGTTCTCAATCGTGAGATAATGAGAACCAGTACCTATCCCACTAAAGGATGGGTTTTTAAACTTATGTACTATCTCAGTTGCATTTGCATTCATTGACAAAAGAAGTGTAAATAACACTACTTTCCAATCTCTGTCATTCATGTGTATGTTCCCTTTGTTTATATTCCTTGAGTAATTCGTCTTCTTTTGCCTCTTCAATCAATTCATCACGTTTTCTGTACTCAAGAACCACGTTCACTTTTTGTTGTAATCTAATCATGTCCTGATCTAACATACGAGTTTGGTCAATAACACGTATCAACGCCATATGCATTTTCTCAATTTCAGGTTCTATTTGATTAGAAATAAAACTCCATATAAAGTATATGAAGTATCCCATACCGACACTCATAACAACTGGAAATCCATAGTCCTTGACTACTTGTGCGATTTCAGTAAAATCCATTGTCTTTTGTGTCCTCTCCGCTAGTCTCTCCTCACATCCAGTTTACCGTCTTCGATAAAGTTTTCTGCACGAGAGATTCTTTCGATGTCAGGTCTCAAGTCTAGTGCGCTTGATACTAACAAATCAATTTTTATCATTTCATTTGACATAGTTCTTGCTCTGTTCTCTAATGAGGAACAGAATGTTGTCAGGGTTTTAATGTTATCCACTATACCCTCAAGAATCTGTTTTAGAACGATGAAGATAAAAATACCCATCACTATCGCACCTGCGATTGGTGTTCCGACATCGCCTATAAATTCAAAGAAATCCATACACTTATTTATGGAAATGGACTGGTTGTAACCTAAATAATTGTACGTTCATTTATACTTTATCTGAAGTATAGACGGAAGTAGTCAATTGTGACGAAGGAACGCATTGTTACGTTCATCTAGTAATAGACGGAAGTAGGCAATGGTGCTGAAGGAACGCAATCTTTTCGGAGATTGACATGACTAAATATCAAACTTTGCTCTTTATAAGAGCAGTCAAAAAATCTCTTAGGGAAAAACACCTTACATCTAGTGTCAAGAACACTGTAAGGGAAAATAAGAAAATAGAATTACCTCATTATATCAGAGAGAATCCTTTCTATCCTTAAGATAAAAAAAAAGGGGTCGTAAGACCCCTTCTAACAATTGTTATTATTGTTTGTACTTATTTTAACTGTGTGTGGATTTCGTTAATCACTGCAGCCTTAGTACCTGACTTCTTCACTTTAAGATTTCTCTTTTCAGCAAATTCAATCAGTTGGTTTTTGGTTAACTTCTTAAGCTCTGCTTTAGAAGTGACACCATTACCATTTGCATCTGCTACTGGAGCAGGTGCTGGTGCAGGACTGGAAGTTGAAGAAGAAGTGTTACCACCTTTTCTCTTTTCCAAAACGAAAAATGCGACACCTAATACAACTAGTGCTATCACAAAAATTTCCATAATTTACTCCTACTAATATATTAGTTATTTATCCAATAATGGATTTTTGTCCTTTGCCTTACCAATTGCAAGAGCAAGAACCTCCAAGTATTTATACACTTTTGCCCACAACTTATCGTCAGCAGGTGTTGGTGTAAGTGCTACTACAACACTACAAATTGAGATTATCACAGGGACAATCATCAATAGGTTCCAAATTCCCATAACAAAGTCTATAATTCCTGAGAACATAGCTTTCCTCCGTTAGTTTATTTAACGATAGTATTTAGGTATTTGAACTACCAATTGAGTATTTAGTTGTCAATTTCCACTCCGATTTTTCCTTAAAAGGAATCACCTTAATTTGAGATAGAGGAGCCTTAGGTTCCTCAATTTTGGAAGTGTCAACAACACTCAATAAGTTCCATTGTTTTAATAAATCAATAATGGTGTTACGTCTTGCAACATCCGATTCATCAAAGTTAGTTGGTTTCCCATCTAACCGAAACAATTCTTTAAAATGTACGATATAGTATTTACCTCTTTTATGAAGTATATGACATGACTGGAATAATTCTTGTTCTTTTCGTGAAGCAACACCAATACGTGAAAGTGTTTCACGTATCTTTAAGAAATCGTCTTTTTGAGGGAATGTGACCTCTACTAGGTCTTTTGTTATATGTTCTAATTCATCCATTTGTACCACCAATGTTCATTCTGTTTTTCAACTCACGTAGTTGTTTATCAGATAGAAGTTTGACATATTCCTGTGCTTCTTTAGTTGATATCTGATAATACTCTTTTACGACATCGAGTTTTTTACTAATGTTGGGTTTCTCCCATTTAGAAAACCGTTGTCTTTTCCTAAGAGTATTTAGGAAAAAAAGGTACTGAAGACGGTTGTCGAGACCGTGCTTAAGGTTCATTTCATTAGTAAGCAGAATCGCATCTTGGTGGTAAGATAGTGATTTGTTTGCAAGATATGGTTGGTATGACTTCTCATCAATCTCATCCACCATGATATCTTTTTTGGTAGACGAGACTGATTTAACAAAATCAAATGGATTGGTTTTAGTCATTAACTAAGAATGGATTGTGTAACAGAGGGTGAAACTTTTCTAACATAGTCATCTATAAGAGCATCACCTGTAAGTTGTTCACCAAAGTATCTGAGAACTTTACCATCCTGTTCTCTTTTGATAAGACCATTGTTGTATGTAGTGTCAGTTACGTTTTTGTTGTTTGTAGTGTCTTCAGGTTTATCATCATACCACATACTGCTCATTGAATGTATGTGGATATCTTTAATACCCTCTGCCCATTTCTCTGCTTCCAACAAAAGTCTTTGTCTCTCTACTTTATCTTTATATTGTCCCATTATGATAAAAAATCCTCCAAAGTTATAGTATCCATTATATCATAGGATACAGGGTTTAGTACACCCTCTTTTTTAAATACAAGTATGAATTCATGTATCTTACTTGTATAACGATTGGCTGCAACCTTTCCTAGTTGAAGGGATGCAAAGGGTGACTGGTTCTCCATAATTATAGTGTCATGATGTTTTAGTTTTTTATTTTGCATGATAGTAATAAGGTCAGAGTGGAAAGACCTGTAAATACCTTTCTCTCTCCAATCACCTACAACCCATACACAAAATGCACCTTCTTTCATCACTCTGTGACAGTTTTCTGCACATAACTCTATCTCAGTTAGAAAATCATCATAACTTCCTATGTCTGATAATTGGGAATCGACAGATTCATATTTTTCTAATTGATGATAAGGTGGGCAAGTGAACACTAAGTCTGCAGTTTCTGATTCAGTCTTTTCCATGACACATCCATTTCCAACATGGATGATTCCATTTAAGTTGTCTTCAGTTAAAACTTTATTAGATTCATCTACGGTTCTTTGAACGACATCGTACCCTTCATAAGTTCTACCGAGACTTGAAGTTACATATGCACGTGTTAGTCTTCCTGCAAATGGGTCGACAACTTTTGCACCTTTCATTGACCAATAGTGAATAATGTTTTCTGCCATACCAGCATGAAATTCACTAAACTTTAATCCTGCAAGATACTCAATGTCTTCCCCTCTTCTATATTCGACATTGTCTAGATAGGCACGACTCCACATCTTTTTAGATGACTTAGTTGGTTTTATAACTGATACAGGGTTCCAACCAAATTGGTCTAATACCTTTTTATTTGGGTCAAAAGGAAGCAATTGATTGTACTCCTTTTCTCTCAAGTATTATCTCCGTCTGTAGTTTTGGCTTGATGTTTCATGAACAGTTTGTCTGCTTGTCTTTGTAGACTTCTCTCTAAATGGTAATCAAACCATCTTGCTATCCATTGTCTAATCTTACCCATTATAATGTTGCACCAACCCAAAATCCAATGACGAACCAACAAAACATCATGGTTAAAACTCTTAGTCTATTAATTTTCATTTGAATTTACACTCCGACATTATTTCAGTGAGACATGCAACAAAGTTAATCTCACTATCCATTGCAAATGCAGACTTGTATTGATAGTCTGCGATTAACAAGACTGCAGCAGGAATCGAAGTTGGTTCTAACCTCACCTCAAGTGTATTGAATAGTTTTCTATACAGAGTGTTGAAGTCGTTGTCAGAGTTCTGACCAACCCACTTTCTCATTCCACCCCAGTTCTTGTCTTGTAGCATATCAATCAATGGTGTGAGTTTCTCTTCATTAAGTGTAGAGAGAAGACCACTATCGATTTCACCACCGACACCATATCGTTGTACTTCGTTCAGACAACGTCTGAAGTCAGGGAAGAACTTAACAATAAGTTCAACCAACACTTTAGTGTCGTACTTGATGTTCTCTGCATCACAGATATCACATAGTCTCTTATGAAAGATACCAGCAAGTTTCTGCTTGTCAGTTGGTGTTAGTGAAAAATCTATAACAGTTGTTCTTGAATGTAGTGGTGGAATAATCCTGTTCTTATAGTTACAGGTGAAAATGAATCTACAGTTAGAAGAGAACTCTTCGATGAAGTTTCTCAATGCAGGTTGAACTGACTCTGCAGAAATGTAATCTGCCTCATCAAGTATAACAACCTTTGCACCACCACTAAGTGACACTGTAGATGCAAAGTTTTTGATTTTGGTTCTGAGTGTATCAATTAATCTTCCTTCATCCGAACCATTGATGACAATGAAGTCTGCACCCATTTCATTACAGAGTGCTTTTGCAACTGTGGTCTTACCGATACCTGCAGAACCACATAACATGAGATTTGGAATCTCACCGTTTTTTACAAATTCTTGGAAAGTTTTTTTAAGTCTTGCAGGAAGTATCGTATCCTCAATGGTTTGAGGACGATACTTTTCTACATAAAGAAATTCTTCTTTCATAGGTGTGAACCCCCCACCGAGTTCACAGTGCCTTCCACCCTTGAAGGATGATGAGATTGGAAAGCTCCCGTGAGATTTGCAGAGACTGGCACAATCCTCACATCAATATATAGGTCAAACATTGTATTTTGAATCAGGTTCCAGTGCAATAAAATACTCTAAGTCTACATCTTTGTTCTTGAAGTTTGAAATACCCTTCGAAGAAACAAATACTTCGTAGTTCCCATCTAGAACTTTCAAGTTCTCAATCTTGAAGTTCATTGAATACTTAACACCTGTAGTGTTCTCTCCTACAGTTCTTGAGAATGTATTAGAGGTAGCATTCTTTTTATCCTTTACAGTAAGTGTAATCTTAGTACCATCTGATTCAAGTACCAAGTCATTCACACCCAATACACTTGATGCTTTCTGCAACTCAGAAAGAAGTGTAGATGATAAATCAATTTTGATTTCTGCATCAGGCATTGTCACCATTTTCTCAGGTGAGTTTACCATTCCCTCACTTGCATAGAAGTAAGACATGGTTGTATTCGTGTCTGCAATCGTCAGACTTGCATCACCAAAGTTAAACTCAGGGTCATCCAATAAGGAAGTTGCACCTAAGAACTCAGGTAGATTGTAGATTGAAAAATCCTTAGGAAAGGATTCATTCACAGTTGCAACTGCAAGAATATTTTTCATATTTGAAATAGTCTTCAGTTGGTTTCCAGTTCCAACTTTAATACCACTGTTAATGGTAGCAAAGTTTTTGAGGATGCTCCTCGTATTATCACTTATTTTCATCATTTTGATTTAGTCTCCTTATCATGCACATATAACATAAACAAAGCATAGTGCAACACTTTAAGGATGTCTGCCCTATTCTTCCCATCTTTTTTTCCGTATCGTTGTGCATACTTTAAAATATTTCCGATACAAAAACCTTCACCATGTCCACTGTCAATAATAAATTCAGTGGATTGGTATTTGTTCAAACTGTAATGTTGGTCATACGTTTTGTCGATGTACTGGGCAAACTCCTTTAGGAGTTCACCCTCGTTGTACTTGTAGTTAATCTTTTTACCAAACATTGACACCATTATACCTCTTCAGTACCTGATTCGTCAATGGGGTTTTCAGAATTATCTTCATCAGTCAAACTGACCCCTGCATCAATCTTAGTGTAGAGGTCAAGAACTGCATTCCTAGTTTCTTCATCGAACCTAGAGATACACATTTGAATGGACTTGAGTTTGTCACCAAACATTCTGTAGGCATTCACGATGTGAACTAACCTTCTAGTAGTGATGACATCATCGATTGCACCTTCGTAGAAAGTCTTTCTGATAACGTCTGCCCAGTCGACAAGTTTCTCAACGAATTCTTGGTCAACCGAACCAGTCAATTCCATTTCCTTTGCAAGGATTTTTCTCTCAGTAGTCACTGGAGGATATTCCTGTTGCATAGTGATTGCAAATCTTTCTAACATTGCCTCGTTCATGATTTGAGTTCCAATGAACTTTCCATCTTCTGAACCCTGTCCTTTAGTGTTTGCAGTTGCAAGAACTGTGAAACCTTCTGCAGGTGTCACCCACTCACCAGTTTTCTTGATAAGGTATCCTTTACCTTCAAGAACTGATTGCAGACACATCATCTTGTTAGAACCCAAGTCAACTTCGTCAAGAAGAAGGACAGCACCTTTCCTCATTGCCTTGATGACAGGGCCTTCTCTGAAGACAATGTTACCATTGACTAAAGTATGTCCACCCATCAAATCATCTTCATCGGTTTCGATGGTGATGTTAACTCTGAAGAGTTCTCTCTTCAGTTTTGCACACACTTGTTCAATCATCAATGTTTTACCATTACCTGAAAGACCAGTCACAAATACTGGAAAGAAGATTTTGGACTTGATGATGTTCTCAACATCTTTGAAGTGTCCAAAGGGAACATAGTTCGACATTTTCTCAGGAATGATTTTGAAGTTGTCAGAATTGACAGACTCAGTTGCAGCAGCAACTGGCATGTTTGACACTTGTTGTGTCGGCATGACTGTCACCTGAGGTGCAGGAGTTGGAGTTTTCATTTCAACAACCTTAGCAGTGGAACCACCACCCAAAATAGGTTGGAGATTAAACACCGAACCTTGTTTAAAGTTATACCTAGTATGTTTCACCCAGTAGGGGAAATGTCCTAGATTCTCGAAATCCTCTTTAGTAAAAGAGGTTTGATTTGGATACTTCTTCTGAAGTGAGTCCAAAAATTCCTTCCTGTCAGGGGTAAAGTGGAAGGGTTTGCCGTCAATCGAAATTGACTCTGACCTGTCATATGATCTTTTATTCATGTAGTCTCCTTATTCATCATCAGTTTATATTATATAAAAAAGTGAGGGGCTTTGTCAACCCCATTATTCTATAATCCTTAAAATTCTAGTCACATCCTTTTCAATGGAAACCATTTTGCCTTCCTTCTTAGACCAAGTTTCCATTGCACCGTTGTTCACCCAAAATCTGAATGCCTTACACTCAACACCTTCTGTGGCACATAAGTCTTTCCTCTCACATTCAAACTTCATGCAGGGTGAAGGCCCAATCTCCATAATTGCATCAGCAAGTTTAGACATTGGACTAGTGTTCATAGTACCCCAATAGAATTGTTCATCAATTTTCAATGGTTCCATTATGCTATCTCCTTAATAAATTCATTAGTTAGAAATCTAGAAGTAGTTTTAGATTTCTGATTTTTCTTGAATGCAGCCAAGATTCTAACCTTCTTTGCATCGACAAGTTCTTCGTCAAGTTCATCAGTTCCATCGACTCTTAATGCATTCGATGAAGTGATGAACAATTTGTTATATCCGTGGACTGAGTAAACCTTACCAGTCTTTCTGATTTCTGCCCAATCTTCGTCATGATGTTTTCCAGTTGCATCATGAAGGACATTCATTGCTTCGTGTTTCTTTCCAACAACAAAGTAACCAGTGACTATGACACCTGTAGTGTCAGCAATCCAGTTGAGAATGTTCTGAGTTCTTTTGAACTCATTTCTATCCCAACCCTTTTCAATGGCGAAAGTGTAAACCTTTTTAGTGAAAGGGTCAATCAATTCTCTTGACTGAGTCACACCACTTCTATAGACATACTCATTATCTTCTTCAATCGACTTCCATTGTTTGTCCCAGTCGTCATGTTCAGAAACTGATTTATCATACAAGTTACCAGTGTGAGAGTATCCATCAGTGATGACAGTGAGGATTGATTTCTCAATACCATACTTCTTGTTGAAAGCAGGAAGCAACACTCTCATGTATCCTAGTGTTTGGTCAAGTGGTGTACCACCTAAACCATAACCATTTGGAGCGGAAGAAGGCATGTAAAGGTAACCACCAAAGTGTTCATCAATAGGTGAGAACCATTCGTTGTATGCTTTTTCTGCTTTCTCATAATTTCTAAATGAAAACTCTCTTAGGAAATACTCATTGTAGATACATCCGATGTACTTACATGCAAGTTTGTGGTCTCTGTTTGATTGTTCATTAGACAACAACTCAATCAGTCTAGCATCCCTACTGTCCCAACCGTCTCTTCCATAAGAGTCTGAGAACAGGTAAACCCTGTAAGGGATTTGAACTTTTCTACAAAACTCTGCAAGAATTAGAGACTGTTCTAACAAGTCCTTCACTTCATTAGCAATAGAACCTGACCAGTCTAACATTACGTTTAGACCATGGTTCTTACCTTCAGGAAGGTAGACTGCTCTTTTGAAAACATCATCAACAATCTGATACTTGGCAAGTCTATTCATATCCAACTTACCAGTCTTACCAGTGAATGCATGTTTACTTCTTTGTGCAGTCTGTCTCATGTCAAATTCTTTTGCCATGTGAGAGACAATCTTCCTAGACTTTTGTTCTAGTTTCTTTGCAGTGTGTTCACCCATCAATTCTGCTTTAGGTGTATCTTTCGTTGAAAGATATTCAGTCCAGTCTTTTTTAACCTGAGACCATGACACTAGCATTTCGTCAGTGGTCAATTCTTTGATAGGAGGAGTGAACTGAGTTTTGATAATGTTTGCATCAGAAAGATATTGGTCTTCGTTGTTGTGTGCATTGTGTTCAGTAATTGACTCCCTTGCACCGTTTTCATCATCGTAAGAACCACCACCGTTTCTACCAGCAACTTTAGTACCAGTGTCTTTAGTGTCATCATCCTCTTCTTCAGATTCTTCTGAAGAGATTGCATCAGCAGGTTTATCACCCTCTACTGTTTCTAAATCAGGAAGAGTGTCTTCAGACTCTTCAGACCCACTTTCGTCACCGTGGTCACCATCTTCGTCTTCGTACTCACCTTCATCACCACCAAAGTCATCGAAGTCTTCATCTTCAAAGTCTGACTCTTCATACTGATAAGAAGAAGGAACGATAGATTCATCATTCTCATCCCTAGTCTCATTCTCTTTAGACCAGTCGTAGATTGATTGAGCACAAACCACAACATCATCCCAAGTCTTACATGCATATGCCATGTCAAGGAATGATTCTTCTTCATCAGTCAGTTTGATGTTGACCCTTGAACCAACTTTAGTAATCAAGTTGATTTTGTCAATCAATGAAAGTTCTTGTAAGTTTCTTTTACTGATACCAAAGAAGTCTTTTTCCATCAACTCATTGTATGCTTTGAAGAAAGACTTTCTTAGTCCTTGGTATTTGTTTTTAATTGCAGACTCAATCCTCACGTCTTCGATAACGTTAAGGTAACCCTTAAGAGTTCTGTTCTCTTTAAGAGTGGAGTGTAGTCCTTCGTAAGGTGTGTTTAATGCATGACCCACCTCATGACCCATGAACAAGTCATAGAGTTCAGGTGAGATATCTTCTTTGAAAATAGGACAGGCAAGAATCCTGTTCTTAACATCAAAGTATGCAGTTGGAATTCTCTTATGAACAACAGTGATGTCTTCAGTAGCCATCAGTTTCGCAAGAGTGTCTTTTTGGGTTCTTAATTTCTCAGTCATGTGTATATGGTATCAAAAAGTGAGGGGCTTTGTCAACCCCTACGTAAGTCTATGAATTTTCTATGAGATTTGGAGAACTGTTTCATTGGAGATTTAAAGATAATCTCCTCCTTAGTTCCAGTTTTGATGTAACCAACAAGGTTACCTTTTTCATCCACCATATAAGTGTGGTTGGGGATATCCCCATCCCACTTGGTGATTTCTTTCAGGTACTTAATTGACATATTTACCTCCAATTGATGATACTAGTGTATCAAAAAGTTGGGGGCATTGTCAAGGCCTACGTAAGTCTAGCCTGTACGTGGTCTATGTTGAGGTCTTTGATGGGGGAATCGTACATGATTTTACCTAAGTCTGTGGTAAACCATATTGCAATAGTGTATCGTGGACAACCTCTAATTTTTTCAACCCCATGTAAATGGTGAATACCTTGAAACAGAAGACCAGCTCCAACTTCAGGTTGAACTTCTATTAATTTAGGATTGTGTTCAGATGGTGGGAAGTATGTACGTCCATCCCTGAAGTCATCATTTAGATTGATGATACATGTCCACCCTCTAGAAAAACTTGGAGCATCGTCTCCTACTTTAACATCATGATTACTGTAAAGGTCAACATGAGGTTCTTGTAGAGAACCAATCGCCCATTCAGTGAGAATGGTCATTTCAGGGAATACAACTGCATCACAGATTTTACGAATCTCACCAACTAGATTATACTCAATTGCATTGAGACAGTCTCTGACACTTTGTTTGTGAATGTGTACTTTATTTACTGCAGTATAATCTGAACCATCACCCACTGTTCTCAAGTGTGTGTGTTCTTTCATCCACAGTATCAAGTCCTTCGCTACTGGTTTCTCCAGTAGATTCGGAATCTTTTTTGGACTGTAAATCTTTGATTGCTCTTGCAATGGCTTGATTTCGTTCATAGTTAATTCTCCGTTGTCTCTCTTTTGGTCTAGACTTGAGAGCACGTTCAAGTTTCAATCTAGATGCACGTTGTAAGAATACTATTCCGTTTAAGTGGTCGATTTCATGTTGGACACATCTTGCACCTAATCCATCTAGTGTAATGATATGTTCTTCACCATCACTGTCTTGATATTTTAGTTCTACTACTTTAGACCTTTTAATCATTAAATAAAGGTCAGGGAATGATAAACACCCCTCTTTCATTAAATCTGTTTCTTGTGAGACCTTGGTGAGTTCAGGATTGAAGAATGCAACAATACCTGAATCTGCTGTTCTCATTACAAAAACTCTTGCATCTACTCCTACTTGGTTTGCAGAAAGACCGATACCACCAAACTTTTCCATTGCTTCTGCAAGTAACTTCTCAAGTTCTTTAGGGTCGTGTGGTGGGTTTTCAAAATCAAAAGGTAGTGGAGGTGTTCTTAACACCTTTGATGCTTCGTCTATTAATTGATACATATTATTTTACTATTAAACCTGAGGATGACATATAAAGTGATTTGCCTTGCCAACCTCCTGATGCTCTTGTTCTCAACGTAATCGGTAAAGTGCAATTCTTGTTTAATGGTTTATATTTGAAATGTACCTTAAACGATTGTTGACCTTCCTTATATTCTACTTTAATTCCTGTATAATTACTAGGGGTTTTTTCTAATACGATAGATTTTAATTCTATGTTATCTGCAATGTCTTTAACAACAGACTTGGACTCTGCACCAATTAACATCTTGTATGGACATGGTGTTGAGTCAGCATCAGGGTAAGTGTAGTACCCCATAGTGTTTAACATGTACTGTAAGTTTTTTCCGTCTCTCTTTCCAAGATGATTTTTGAAAAAGTTAATAAGTTTATTTCTAAAAGGATAATAAAACCCATCTTGATAAAAATTCAGTGCATGTTTGTTAAACTCTCTTGCAATTTTAGGGAAAGAAGATTTCGAACCACCTTCTGTGTAATCGTCCTTTGCAACTTTTTTTAATAGTGGTGTAATTGTCTTTTTGAGTTCAGAATTGTTGATAGAATCAAATGCATGTTTAAGAGATTTATCAATAAATCCCATTACTGTTTTAAGTTGTTTTGAGTCTCCAAGTTTTTTATATTGTGCAGTAATAGATGAATTCATCTTTGGCGTTGCATCTTTACCTGAAGAAATTTTATTAGAGTATCCTATAAAACCATCGTCTAGTTCTACTATCACGTCTGATGGATTCCTACCACTGATTCCTGCAGGTTTACCTCTTGGTGTCCAGTAGAGTTTTTTAATCTTTCTGCCTTTGAGGTCATTCCTTACTGCAACTCCGTTTGCCATACCAATCTTGATATCACGTTGTGCAGTTTCGTCTGCATCTAATAATGCAACTAGGTCTTCGTATGTAACTGCATTTCCTTCACCATCAAAAACTCCAGTCTTACCTGTACGTCCACCAACCTCTTTCTCCCAGTCTACACTGTCCATGTTTCCTTCTTCAGGATGTGCAACAAAGTAAAGAGATAAGAATTCATTTACGTTAGATGAAGCGGTAGAGTTTTTACGTGTACCCCCACCGAGGTGGTCTTTAACTGCAGACTTAGTTGTTCTTATATAATAGGGTTGGTCTACCCCATCCTTCTCGATTTGGAAAAAGAATTTACCATTACCTAATGTAAGTAACTCTTCTCCTGCTGGGGTGTTGGTACACTTGAATTTGATTTCACCATCACCTACTATATTAGTGATGGGTTCCATCTTAGTATCTAAAACATAATAGGGATTAAATACACCCTTTCGTTGATAATCAGGACTCACAGTTAACTCAGAGATAACTCTCTTAGTGTTCGTTGTAGTGTCTAATCCTGTGAACTCTGAAAAACTTTTCATAATACTATTTATCTATTCTGCAATGCGACTGAAGTTTTTATGTTTCTCAAATCGAATAACATTTTCAAACTTGTCGTAAAGCACGTCTCCTTTATGAGATATGATAAATGCATTTGTCTTTTCTGTCAAGGTATTTAATAATTTTAGGAAGTCATCTGTACCATTAGTGTCTAATGAACTGTCAAACACTTCGTCTAGTATGAGTAGATTGGTATTCACTGAGTTCTTCATACGTGCTACACTTCTCCAAGTAAATAATAATGATAAATCGATTCTCATCTTTTCACCTTGTGAGAAGTTATCGTATTTGAATACGTCTCTGAATCGTGACTTGATTGTTTCTTCAAAAGATTCGTTAAGTTCAAACCCAACATAGAATTCAAGTTGTGCAAGATACTTGTTGATTAATTTATTCATGACTGGAACATACTGTTTGATAATCTTTTGTCTGACACCTTGGTCTCGTAGTAGTGTCACAGCAATGTCATGATAATGTTTCTGTTCAACAAGTGTTCCTTTTTTTGTATGGAGAATGTCTAATGTATCCTCTTCACTGTCAATGAGTTCTTGAACATTATTATTACTAGTCTGTTCCTGTTCTAACTTAGTAATCTCTCCCTGAATCTTTTTAATGAATTTTTGATTTGAAACCACTTCTGCTTGAAGAAGACCAATTCCTCTCTGAATATCATCGATTTCGGATTGTACCTTGGAGATTTCTTCAAGTCTTCCATTGGACTCGTTGATTGTCTTCTCAATTTCAACCAAAGCAGTCCTGATTTCATCTGCTTTAGCTTGTCTTTCTGCAATGTGTTTCTTTTTATGTTCATCATCTAATCCCTGTTTACATGTTGGACAGTCATCATTTTCCTCATAGAATTCGACATCCTTAATTGCTTTCCTTCTAGCATCTTGCAACTGTCTCTCCAGTTCTGTTGCTTTTTTGAGTCTATCGCCCTGAGGGTCTTTATCCTTGATGGTGGATTTTTTCTCCACCACATTTTCCGTCTTTTCATCCACCTCTCCTAAAAGTTTGTCGATGTTTGTTTGAGTTTCATCAACGGTGGATTCATATTGTTTTATTTTCTTTTCACGATTTTCACGAAGTGCATTAAGTTGTCCATTCAATCCGTTGATACGTTCTTCTAGTATTTCAATTTCATGATTATTTTCATTCACGTCAATCTTATGTTCGGAAATCTTCGTCTTTAATATGTCAGACATAGTTGTAAAGATAGAGATATCCAATAGGTCTTCTACGAGTTTACGTCTTTCTACTGCCTTTAACTGCATAAAAGGTGTAAAGTTTGCAGAACCTAAAATTGCAACTTGAGTAAAGGAACGGTAACTCATTTTGAGTACGTTCTTCTCTAAGTGTTCTTGATAGTCCTTCATGGTTGCATCTTGATTAATGAGTGTGTCATTGACGTACAACTCAAACTTATTTGGTTTTGCACCACGAATTACTTTATATGATTTCCTACCAATATCAAACTCAACCTCAACTATAAGGTCACGTCCATTGATAGAGTTTATAAGAAGGTCTTTCTTAAGATTTCTGAACCCTTTACCATAGAGTCCAAAGCACAGTGCATCTAATAAGGTAGACTTACCTGCACCATTCTCTCCCAAAATCAAAGTTGTTTGGTGGGAATCTAATTGAATTTCGGTAAACTTGTTACCTGATGATAATAAATTTTTATATCTTACTTTCTTAAATATAATCATAGATAGTTATGTTGGTCAAGTGCTTCATTATATAATGAGGTCATCAATTCTGTAAGGGGTTTTTTCTTCCCTTGAATGTCAAGACCTTCGATATAGTTTGTTAGGATTGTTAAAGTATCTTCAACATCCCCCATATCTTCGTCATCCATAAAGTCCATGTGCTTGTTGTCATCGACTACTGATACATGTAATGGATTGACTCCATGAATCTTATCTAAGAAGGTATCAAACCAATATGGATTTTCTTTATTAACTACTACAATCTTTGTGAACTTTCCATCATACTTACTATAATCAGCATTACTAATTGTCTCAAAGGTTTCTTTAGTATCATCATAGAATGCTTTCTCAAACATGGTGATTGGATTATGTACTGGAAGTAATTCAACCTTCTCAGTATCAAAGATGTGGAAGTGTTTTCCATCACCATAATCTGACCATGTGAACTGCATTTGTGAACCAAGGTATCTGATGTTTGCAAACTCTGACTTCTGATGGAAGTGTCCACTCAATACTTTGTCAAATCGTTTGACGTATGAATGGTCAAGTCCGTGTTGACATGTCATGCCTGGCATCATCAATGCACCTTCAAATTCAAAGTGACCCATACACCAACTTGCATTTGCAGATTGTAAAAACTCTACTGAATCAGCATAGTTCTCAGAGTTAATCCAAGGAACCAATGCAATGTTGAACCCATCGTACTCTTTGACTTCACATTCGGAAATCACATTGACATTAGGTTGATTGTAGAGTAATAACTCAGGTGCATTTACTTCGTTAGTGTTCTTATAATAAGTGTCGTGATTACCAATGATTAAGTCCATGGTGATACCACGTTCATTCATAGGTTCAATAAAATGTTTGATGTTTGCTTTCATCGAAGCAAAGTTGATGTACTTTCTTCGGTCAAAGTAATCCCCTAGATGGATGATGTGTTTAATATCATGTTTATCTAAGTATGGAAAGAACACTTCGTTATAGAAGCGTCCTTGGTATTTGGACATTTCAATCATGTCACCACGAACACCACAGTGGGTATCGTTCAATAGTGCTATTTTCATTCAGTAAATTTATCTAATGATGATTTTTTGGTTGTAGTTGTTGTTTTCGTTCTCTTTGATTTTCTTGGTTCGTATGCAACCCTGTTCATGTTCTCTTGCATCCACTCAATGTTTGTATTAGTGAATTCAGGGTTGTGAACACCATCAATTGTATCGTATGCATCCATAGTAATGTTTGTTGCATCGATAGCTTGTTGTTTGATGAAAACTTGTTTCTTTTCCTTTTGAATACGCCTTAGGAATGCATAGTAACAAATCTGTGTGATATATGCGAATGCATTGTTAGATTTTTCTGCATTGAAATTACGAATATACTGAATGCAATTTTCGATTGCATCACAAATCATTTCGTCTCTGTACGTATAGTTGATAAAGTTTGGACGTGTAGATAAACGAGTAGCAATCTTATAAATGCACTCCCCTATGTACTCTGTCATCTTTGGTGGGGTTTTCCCCTTTGATTCTGCGAGTCTAACGGATTCGTTATAATCGGAGACTGCTTGTGTGAACTCTTTGTTATTAACGTAGTGTTCAGATTGTTTTTTCGTAGTCATACGTATACTATACACCATAACCCCCCATTCTACAAGGGGTTTTTTCAAATATTAAAGTTTACTGAAACCCCACATCCACATGATGCTGCCTCTTTAGGGTTTATGAATTTGAAGAAAGAGTTCAGTCCTTCTTTGACATAATCTAGTGTCATCCCTTCTATATATTGTACACTATGATTATCAATTAGGATAGAGAATTTTCCATAATCAATTACTGTATCATCTAAGTTAGCATCTAAACTGCTATCAAAGATGTATTCAAAACCAGCACAACCACCACCAGTAACACCAACTCTGATGTAATTAAATGCATCCTTTTCTTGTAACGACAAAATTTGAGTAATTGCTTCGTTGCTGAGTTCTACCATTATCTAGTATTTATATGAAGTTTTTTTAAAAAACCCCTTGTGTTTTCAGAAATCTATGATAAAATGATTATGTCCCACAGGGAATATATTATATAAAGAGATTGTTTATATAAAATACACCTAACATGAAACTAAACATGACAACCTGAACAACAGCAGGAATGACGACAAACAGTTTCATGACATCGAAATCACCTTTTGAAAAGAAATCCGTTTCCCTCCATTCTACAACCTCTTCAGGAGTTGCATCCTTTGGTTTATTTAGTGGTATTTCCAACTGATTCATTTTTGTGTTTCTGATTTGCAATGTGTTCTGCATAATAAATTGCACCTCTGATATCATTCATAGGCGCATACTTCAAATAAAAATAACTAACGATTATCGATAAAACTGATATTGCTATTTCTTCCATGTTATACGATAGGTGCAATTGCCATTGTACAGATAAAAAATACAGATACGAGAATACCTATTTCCATTCCCTCCACAATTGTTTGACCATCTACTTTTTTTAATTTTTTGACTAACTCGGTCACTTTCTTTTATAAACTCCATTAATAATATGGTATAACACCAAGTTATACACGTGGATATTTATAAAACTTTCAGTTCTAACAAAATAGTTTAGTGAATTTTTTTCTTGTCTTTTGGTGGAGTCAATCTTTTAAATTTCTTATATGGGTCTTCAGAGTCTTTTTCACTATTGAGAAATTCCTGTTCCATCATTTCTAAAAACTCCTCTTCTGTTGCCATATGTTTATCTTCATAGAGTTGTCTTAAAAGTTCGTCTACATTGTTTCGTACATCTACGTTATCATCTTTTGATAACTTATTTGCAAGTGGTATACTTTTGTTTTCTAACATAGTTAACCAACTGGTGGATGCATTGTCATACAACGGCACAACTTGAGGATTAACTTTGTTTCTATGAAGAATCATTTCTTCAGGAATTTTTACAACTGTATCTGAGGTTAGAGGTGAGTATGGATAGAATGTTGCAAGAGTTTTACCTCTCATTGTTACTGATAAATGACAAATCATAGGTAGAGTTACTTCAACAATGTTACCATTTTGTCGAGTCATACCTATCACTTCTTGACCTGTATCAAGACGAAGTATTTCATACTTTGTTGGGATTAGACTTAAATCTCTTGGGCTAGTCATCTTTCAGTTCGAACTGTTGAATCTCATATGGAAATTGTTCCTCATTGTATATATTTATTCTTTCTTTGAGGTGACTCAACGTAAAGTTCTCACATTGTAGATCATCGGCAATATCAAATAATCTCATTTTATCCTTCCCTTCAGTCTTACGTAAACCCCTACCAATAGACTGTAGGTTTCTTATTCGTGATTTGGAAGGAGATGCAAAGACTACATTATCAATCTTCTTAATGTTAACACCAGTTGAAAAGGTACCGTATGACGCCAGTATGACGTTGTCATTTGCTTTCTCAACGATTTCCCTTACGTTCTCCCTATCCTTGGTATCGGTTCCACCATAGACATAGTGTAATTGTTCACCCAATCGACATGACATTTTATCGTGTAGAAGAACTCCATGTTTTTCGACATATTGAAAAAGTACAAGTGTATTGCCTTTTAAACTGTACACTAGATTACAGATGAATTCATTACGTTTTTCATGAGATACTAAGTAATCCATCTCATCTTGATACGACATTTTTTTCTGTTTAGTATGACGAAGTATGACACAATCGATAGAAAGATTTGCAATCGTTCCGTCTTCAATTAGTTTTGCAGTTGATATAACTTTTTTGACAGGCCCAAATAATCCTTCAAGTTGTAGTCTATGAACTTCAGTTCCATCAAGTGTACCTGTAGTACCTATACGGAAACCAGTGGAAGACATCTTCTCTAGTATACTCTTAAGTGTTTGTGCTTTGAATAAGTGTGCTTCGTCTCCGATGACTACATCGAATGACTGTAATGTTTCTTTAGGTGCTTTAGCGAAACTCTGCCATGTGGTAATGGTAATAGGTGCATCAAACACTTCTTGTCCATGGTATATCTTACAAATTTTTTCTTTGTATCCATACTCCTCAAAGTCTTTACTCATCTGTTCCACTAGAGATGTCGTAGGAACGATTATAACGGTCTTACAGTTAGGTAAAGACATTTCTCCCTCAAACCACCTACACAACATGTATATAATAAGTGATTTACCACTTGCAGTTGGTGATAGTAGAAGTTGTCTACCATATTGCACTGCAGTTTTAAATGCATCTATTTGATAATCACGTGGTTCAAATGGAAGACCCAAGCCTGGAATTAGGTCATCACCGTTAATAAAGAAATCAACATCCTCATCTGTAAGGAGTGTCTTTTCACCTATGACATCTTCAATACCACCAAACTCAAATCCACGTTCTCTGCAGAACTCATCAACGTATGGTAGTAGTCCGATATAAATCTTTTTAGTTTTTAGAGAGAAGAGTCGTACCTTACCATCCCAAAATTTATTTTTATAGGACGGCATAAACTTTGCGCCTGGCACTGTAAAAGAAAAGAAGTCGTAAAGGTCACGTGCAAGAGAGTCATCACAATTAACTTGCATAAAGACATCATCGACTTTACGAACCGTTACTCTTTCCATATTAAACGTATGGTTTACCTACTAACCATCCTACTAATGAGATTCGTGTACCACTTGTAACAGGTTTGACTTGGTGATGTACGAATGAGGGGAATACAATCATGCTACCCTTTTCCTTTGCAGAGAATGGCAAAGGTTGAATGATGTTATCAACATCAATTGTTTGTTGATTTAATTTCAATGTATCAAAAGCACGTTTTGAATCAATATATTCAAAATGACCACCCTCATAATCATCAGGATGAGATAACTGAATACTAAAACTCAACTTTCTCATTCCACCTTCTCTATACACTTCAGGCCCTGCATCTGTGTGCCATGTGTAAAAGTCTCCTGTAGGTGCATCAGGTCTGTGTTTATAGATTGTGTATTGAAGGGGTTCTAAGTAATCATATTCCCAATTACTCCACCCTGCATCTTGTACCATCACTCCAACACCTTCATGAATTTTGTTTACTATAGATTCAGGCATTTCATGTCCATTTTTACCAAACCATTTGATTTCAGATTGACGTATTTCATTTTTAACATTGAAATCTTCTTCAAGACCATCAGGGTCACTTTCTGCAAAACCAACTCTACCGTAATCTACAGGTATCTTATCTGCAGATTTGTGAATTAGAGCAACTTCTTCATCTGTGAAGAATTCTGTTATAAATGTACAGTAGTTATTTAATATCATTATGCACCACTCATAAATTTACGCCAATCAATTGTATTCTTAATAGTTTGATGTCTCCATGTGATGTTTTGCATACACTCTTTTAGAAACTCAATGGTAATTTTAAGGTATTCAAGTTTGACGTTTAGTTTTTGTAAATCTTCATCAGAATTGTAAAAAATGTTCATGTCATTCTTCATGACTTTGAGTCCATCAAATGGGTCAGGATTCCATCCCAGTTCTTTGATACGATTCTCATCCATCTTTCCGTTATACCATAACCACTTATCTTTAAGTAGTGTATCGTATTTCATCTGATATTGTTTTAAGAGTATGAGCTTACTGGATAGTAAGTCTGAGTATTTTGCATGAAGTCTTGGGACTTCTAGTGAGGACTTATCTAATTCAATATCATCGATTTCACAATCGACTTTCCACATCTCTTTAATTTCATCTAAATTCATAATATAAAAATCCAATAGTAGTATTTTCTACTATTATACCATATTTATGGTGTTTTAGGAAGTGGATTCTATCTCGTAATATGTGAATCTGAATGACACTGTGGTCGATACTGCTTCTGCTTCTGCACCTGATTCCAATTCTAATGCACCTAATGAGATAGGGAAACAGTCATGGAATCTGAAGAATCTATTGGGAACGTTTTTGTTAGTGTTCATTACTAGTGTAATGTCACTGTATTGGTTTAGGTCATTTTCTACTGAACTGTAAGTACCTGAACCAGTTTTGATGGAATCTACGTATGCAGAGTATGCTTCAGGATTTGCAATAGGAACAATTGCATCCATCCAATCGTAGATTTCTTTAAAGTTTTCTAAGTCTTCGTCTACCAAGAACGTGACATCAAGTGTATCGAATGACACTTTGTCGCCAGGAAAATATGCATCCAAACCCACACCTGCAGCAGATGTAGTTTCTGAGAATGACATGCCTGGAATGTTAACAGACTTTACATAGTACTCCACTGTGGGTACTTTGTCTACTAACAATCTAAAATTGTTCTTGTTGAGTATAGACTTATTGATTGTTGCCAAGTTTTATAATCCTTTTTGTCGATGTTGTATCTTGATAGTCGTCACCACGATATTCTCTAGTAACAATCTTTTCACAAAGATACCCATCTTGAATGTATGTTGTAGTAATAGTTCTACTCAATACATTGGTTGTTTCGACACCATCAGGGAATGCTTCTCTCTCCCATGGGCCTTCTAACACTTTCACATTTTTTGCATATTCTGACATAATTATTCCTCTGAAAATGGGGTAGTAAATCTACCCCATAATACTATTTATGTTATTTCTCGTTTACAAAATCGTTTAATTGTTTTGCATTGTCAATAACATCTTGCACTGAATAAGTCCTTAAAGGCAATTCCTTTTTAGATTCAGCATGATTATCATTCCACGAATGAATGGTCTGTCTTTCATTTTCGATGTTGTTGATGATGATTCCCTCTGCGAGAGATAATAGGTCGGCACGGATTTCGTACCCTGATTTAGTATTACTCATATTTCCTCCTGTGTGTGTATGTGTAATTGTATCCACTTGGATACACTTTTATTTAGGTCAAAAAAAAGGTCTCGTGAGAGACCTTTTTAGTGTTCCGATTAAGGAACGAGACTTTCGTCTTACAGAATGTTGGACACTGCCATCTTTCTGTAGTAGAAGTTTGTCCCATTGGTAGCAAGACCGCTTGTTGGAGTTGAACCCACGAATGGATTAGACACCATACCGTATCTTGTTTTGAAACCAATTTTTGGTTGGAATGTATTCTCACCAACGGCACGTACCATTTGTAATGGAACGTATGGGCAATAGAACATACCAGCATCATAAGGGTTAGACCCTCTGTAACCAACTGTTAAGTAATCAACACCAGCATATGGGTCGATGTATACTTTAACTCTACCGTTTAATACACCAGCAAAAGTATTGCCTGTGTCGTCAACGTTTAAGTTAGTTGATAATGCAGGTGCGTAATCTAATACACCAGCCATTGAAAGAGCAGACGCTACGTCTGAAGAACAAAGGATAAAGTTACCTTTACCTCTTCTTGATTCTTTAGCGATTACGTTTGATTCTCTTTCGATTTGGAATAACAATCCTTTAAACTTTTCTACTGACCATCTACCGTTTGCATCAACGTCTAAGTTGAAAGTACCAGCTGAAGCAGTACCTGAGGCACCTGTTTTAGCTTGAAGGTTTACTTCTCTAACAACTTCTCTGTTGATTTCTGCAAGGATTTCTGATGAAAGAATGTTTGCAAGTTCTGATTCTGCATCTAGACCGTGGATTGCTTTAAGGTCTTGTGCAAGTTCGAGTGTGTACTCTGCTTTTAATGCTCTGGATTTGGCAGTCACAGTTGCTTTTTCAATTGTGAATGACATCTCGTTGAATGCGTTAGATGATGAATCACCTAATGCTTCTGCAGTTGCAGTACTCATACCACCGACTGTATCTGTATCATATCCACCTGCGAATGGGTCGTTTGATGGATCAGCATCAACACCAGCTGAACTATTTGGGCCGTTTGTAGCGGAGTTCCCAGTTCTAACTTCGTTGATACCCATAGCTTCAGATTGACTTTCTCTTCCAGCAGAAGGATAGTCATTATATCTTGCCTTCATGGCAAAGATAAGACCTGTTGGGCCTGTCATTGGTTGAACACCACAAATGTCGTAAGCAACGAGATTTGGCATAGCTCTACGTACTAATGAGATCAAGATTGGATCCCAGTTAGAAATTGCAGAACTACCAGTAGCATTTAAAGGTGCAGCTTCTTGAAGAGATGCTCTATCTTCGTTTAGAGCTTTCTCTTGGTTTTCAAGGATTACTGCTGTGACTGCTTTCTTGTAGTTGTCTTTGATCTCAGGAAGATCAGAGTGTTCTAGAATCGGCTGCCACTTTTCTTGTAAGTTTTCTGATAAAAACATTTTTTAAGTTTCCCCTTTAAATTAACCTAATGGTTTTAATTTAGATATTGCAGTAGCATACTTAGACATTGTTGGGTTAGTGACTTTATCTGAAGATGCTTCTTCTTCTAAAGTTCCTGTTCCTTCCTCTACCCTTGTTTCTTCTGCAATTGTTTCACCTTCAACTGGAAAGTATGCTTCTTTGAGTTCGTTAACTTTATCACTAAAGTCTTCGATATCTGTGAAGTCTACACCATTTGATAATGAAACCATCTTCTCTTTTTGTGATTCAGTTAAGTCTTTGCAGGCTTCTCTGATCACGTTACTTCTCTTGAGTGAATCATTCTCTTCAGCTATTTCCATATTTTTTTGGACTTCACTGTCAAGTTTTGCTTCCATCTCATCGAGACGATTTGCGAGTTCGTCAATGACATCGTACTTGTCTTCAGGAACATCAACGTAGTGTTCTACGAATAATGTTTTTAGACCTTCAATAAAGTTTTCTGTCATTTCTGACCTCAAACCTCTTTCGATTGCAAGTTCGTTTTCTTTCGTCCACTCTTCTGCACAATAAGTCATGTACTTGTCCACTGCTTCTGCAAGGTCGTTCTTGACTTCTTCTGTCGAGGTTTTTAGTTGTTCGTTGTATTGTTCTTCAAGTTCTGTCTTGATTTCTGAGACTTTAGAAGACACTGCAGCTTTAAAGATAGTTCTTGCTTTTTCAGTGTTTTCTTCTGATAAGTCAAGAGCTTCTGAGATTGCAGATAGGTCGTCATCTATTTCCATCTCTACTAACTCTGATTCGAGGTCAGCAGACAATTGCTCATCTACTTTTTCTTCCTCATCATCTTCGTCTTCGACTTCGTCTTCATCTTCCATTTCAGACATAACTTTTTTAACATCATCGTCTTCTTTCTTTTTCATAAGTTCAACGATGTTTCGAGCGATTTCTGCCTTTGTTAAGGATTCGTCAACTTCCTCTTCGTCATCCTTGACTTTAGAGAACATTGCCTGAAGTTTTTCTTTATCCATACCCTTCATTGCGTTGACCATTGCCTTAATTGTTTCCATCTTAGATGGTGAATCCTTTTCAGAATCTTCGCCCTCTGAAACTTTTTTCAATTTAGGTTGTGCATCAGGTTTACCCTCACCTTTCTGTTGAGAATCATTACTAACTTCTTTAGTACCTTTCTCAGCAGACTTGACGGATGCAACTGCTTTGTCAACAGGATTTTCTTCAGGTTTGACGACTTCACCTTTACCACTTTCTATTTTAGCGGCATCAGATGAACCTTGTTTTACAGGCGCTTTGTCACCCTTTTCTGCTTTTGAATCAGGTTGTTGACCTTCCTCAATAGCCTCCACAGTTTCTTCAACTGTTTCTAGGTTTTTATCTAACTCTGCCATTCTTTTCTCCTGTTTGAGTTTTATATTATTTATTTATATGTTAAAGGTTTTCAACAAACCTTTTCCATGCATTTAATTTAACTTCCTGCAATTTATTGAGTTTTGCAGACTTAATTGTTTCTCTCATCTCTTCTACTTCACGTGCTTTCAGGATACCATTTTCATATATCCATTCAACACCTTCCATAATACCTTCGACAAATGCCTCAGGAGCGGATGGGTCAGCAACAATATCACCTGCAGTTGCAAGTTGGAAGTCACTTTTCACGTATTGAGCGCCACCCTTTTGTTCTAGTGAACCTAGACCTCTAGAAGAAACACCCAATTTTGCACCATCATCGATTAAATTTCTTACGATTTGACCGTTTGGTGTACTTAAAATTTTTGCACGTCCCACATAATTATTACCGTCAGCTTCTAACTTGGTAATTAAGTGTGACACTTTGTCAAGATTGATAGTTGGCCCGTCAGGATGTCCCAACTCACCAAATGCTCTACCTTTCTCAACGAATTCTTTTACGTAACGTTTTACCTCTTTTTCCATTACATCTTTAGGGTAAACACGTCCATTTCTGTTCTTTATTTCAGACTGCATGAAGATACCTTCGATGAAGTAATCCTTTTTACCATCTTCGTTTTCTTCAACGATAATAGGTGATACAGCGTAATCGTTAAATTCTGATATTAATTTCATCTAATATATCTCCAGTATTGATTCCATCATAGGACATTTGTAACATAATTTTCTTCATGTCCTTTGTTTCTTTTTCTGCCTGTTTCATGTCTTTATAAGGGTTACCTCCAGTGAAATCATCACCGTTTAGGTAGACATGAATCTTCCCTTTCTTGTCTTGTGTGAAGACTATTTCAATCTTCTTTCCACCGACTTTCTCAATGTCTCTCTTAACCTCTTTTTGGTCACGAGGTGCTTTGAACTTTGATTCGTTCAACTCTTTTGACATTGATGCAAACGTTTTCATTCGGAATCGTCACCTATTTGTGTTGGATTGTTTATCCAATCTAGTTGCATTTCAACTCTTTTCATGTCAACAACTTCTGCAGCTTTCTGTTTGATACCATCAAAAGCAGTTTCCTTTGCATCGTTCCATTGACCTTGTTCGATTTGGTCTACAACTTTTCTACTTACATCGTTCATTTATTAAAATCCTCCGAAGTCATCTTCGTCATCACCACCTTCCTCTTTTTCAGTTTCAATCTGTTTATTGAGGACGATCATTTCATCTTCTGTTTGTCTAAGTATGTATTTACGTACATACTCATGACTAAAGTATTTACCAATGTATTCTTGTGCTTGACTTAAAGTATCTAGTCTTTCTCTCATGATTTCTGCATCTTTCAACTCTGTAAAGTGGTTGTCAGTTGCATAATCAAACTGCATGAAGTCTTTGATTGTATCAAATTCTTCTGCAGAGACTATCTCTTTAAGTACAAGTTGTGTTTTTAATACATCAATAAACACTCTTGCAAATTTCTTTTGAAGTCTATTCGTAAACTTATTAAACTTCAATTCGTCCCTAGATATCTCAGAAGCACGACCCATGTTAAAACCATTGTCTGCCTCCATTCGACTTCTAGGAACATTCAGAGACTGATATAGTTTCTTCTTGAAGTATTCTATATCTTCAATCTCTGAAAGATTCTGTCCGCCTGGAAGTGTACTAATTTCTGTACCTCTTCCACCTTCTCTACGTGGTAACCAAAAGTCTTCCATCATAGACATATGTTTACGGTCATCTTTTATCTCACCTGTTTGTGCATTATAAACAAGTTTGTTTCTGTACTTGTTCATAACATCAGCAAGATATTGTTCTGCCTTTGCCTTTGGAAGGTTACCTACATCAATGTAGAAAATTCTTCTTTCAGGTGCCCTTGAAATCCTATAGATAACAAGTGCATCTTCCATCATTGATAACTGGTTTGCAGTCTTCAATGCTTTGTGAAGGTATCCGATTACAACATTCTTAGTGTAATCTAACAGACCTGAAGTCGTATATGTTACTGCCTCAGGTGCAATTTTCAGGGTTGCACCTTCACCTGCACTCCCTGTTTTGTCAAAACCTTTGTCGTTGAAGATGAAGTACTCTTCAATCTTCGTAATCTTTTCTATACCCTTTTTGTCTTTTTCTTTCTCTACGTTACGAACCTTTTTAATTTTTAAAGGGTCAATGATTCGTAAATCTACAATACCAGCTTTCTCACGTGACGAATTCACTACCTTATGCAGATAGATTCTTCCGTCAACGTACCACTTTCTGAAAATTTCATGAGAGTTCTGATTGAACTTCATTAAGGATAGGATGTAAGCAAACTCGTCTTGTATCTTTCTCTTGATACCATCAGAGAGTTTAACATCTCTGAGATCGAGTGAAACAATCCTATCGGCTGAATCAGATGTGATACACTCATTAATAATGTCTTCGATGGCAGAGTCACACTCAGGTACTAATGAGACTTCTCTGTACCTACGAATGAGTTCTGCCTCATTCCTAATGTTGCCATCAAAATCTACAAAAGACCCATAGGCACCACCAGTGATAAAACCGCCTGGTTGTGTCTGTATGACAGGTGTTCCGTCATCGTCTACAGGTGGAACAAACGAAGGCCCTTTGACCTCCGTTGTTCTTAACTCGTCTTTCTTACGAGATATTTCAAACCCAAATAATTCCATACTGATATTTATAACACCCCAAAAGAGATGTTATTCACTTTTTAGACTACTCTTTCCCAGTGAGAGAATTCAAAATCAACTGTAAACTCTTCTAATGCATCTACTGTCTCGTAAGAAAGTTCGATTGCACCAATTGAAGTTGGGAACATGTTGAAGAACTCATATCTCGCTAGGACTGAATCGTCTTTGTTTAATTGTTCTACGTATGCACGTGATAATAAGTAATCAGTGTCTGTTGCACCTTCACCACTATCTAATGCTTGAATTTCTGTTTGCCATGCTTCAAGAGCAGTTCTTGCAGAGAACTCAACGTCATTGATGATAGTAACACTCCATGGTTCGAAGGTTCTATCTCCAGCAAGTTTCAGAATGTGACCTCTAAAGTTTACAGGTACTACTCCGATTGTTGCAGGTGGTATTTGTGCAGCTTTACACAGGAATTCTATCTTATTACCTGCACGAGGTAAGAACACTCTAAATCGGTTAGCACGTGGGCCACCTCCGATTAATTGTGCTTTAAATTGGTCTATAGTTGCCATTTATTTCTCCCTTAAACTGCACTGTATACTTCTTCAAACTGTACACCACTTCTTGTGGCAACAAAGTTTAAAGTTACAAAGTTAATAGACTTAGCAGGTTTCACAAAGATTGAACAAACAAATTCGTTTCTATCAATCACTGAATCAGTGTTGTTTGTTTCGTCACAAACTACTGAGTAATCTACTAGTCCTCTTCTATTCTTCACGTCTCTTAAGAAAGGTTCTACTGCACTTCTAAATTGTGCTCTTGTGAATGCATCGTTGAATTCAAAGAGTTGTGCTTTAGCAGCAGTTGCAATTGCTTTCTCAAGTACAATGAATAATCTTCTGACGTTAATTCTGTCAAATGCACTTGTTGTTGTTAATCCAGTTTTGTCACCAAATAACACTGTACCTTGGCCAGGGAATGTAACCACAGGGTTAACCCTTGCACGGTATAGGTCATCTCTTGATGCTTGTTTTGGATTGTGAGCAAGTTTTGTAATTCCTAGATACTGTCCTCTTGAGAAACCTGCAGGTGAGAACCATGGGTCTCTAAGAAGGTCTGATCTTGACATAATACCTGCAGTATGGGGGTTTGCAGGAATCCATACGTATCTATCGTTGAATCTATCGTACTGATACACCCATGTTGAGTCAAACACAACATAAGATGATGAACTTGCAGTATTTACTGTTTCTACAACGTTAGTATTTCTATTAGACTCTGAAGTTGGTGCAAAGTGATTAGTTTCACCATTTGCAGTTCCGATGCAGTCCTTTCTTAAAGGTGATGCAACTAACATACAATCTTTTCTGTTTTCACATACTAAGATACCTTGGTTGACAATTGATGTCCAATCTGCAAGTGTGTCACCTGCAACTGAACCCATAATCAAGAATGAGATGTCTACTGACTCTGCATCCTCAAAGTGGTCTTGCCATGCACCATATTTTTCTCCAGCAGTCATTGCACTACCATCTGAACCAGCACTCAATGATGAGTTTTCAGGTGTTGAAGGTCTTAAGAATGCAGTTGTTGCTGAAACTAAGTGTGTTCTATGTTCGTTAGCGGTTGTGACCATTGCAGTTGAATGACCTGACCACCATACCCATTGAGACAATCTTTCGATTACATCTCTATAGTAATTTGAGTTACCGTTTGAATCTTTTGAATCCGATGCGAGTGATACGAAACCAAATGTTTCTAAGACTGTGTTTGCAGTTCCTGAAATACTTCCGTCTTCGTCAACTACGACTACATGAATCTCGTCATCTGAACCACCTGCTGCGAGGGCAGATGCAGATTTGCCTGGAGCTTTGTTGAATAATCTGTAGAACTCCCAATATCTGTCAACAGATGTTAATGCAGGTACTGTCTCTGTTAGACCTGTTCCTGCAGGTTGATTTAATGCTTCGACAACAACTGTGTCTGCATCTGTATCAACTGAAGTTACTCTATAACTAGTACTATGGTTTGCGAACTTAATGATATCTCTGACTGCAAACCCATCGGATGAAGTCATTGAAATTGTAGTTTGACCTGAAACCTCTTCTGAGGAAACAGTTGTCTCGCTATCATTAAAGTAAGCGTCTGAACTAGCACATACTGAAACTTTAAGTGAATTACCTAAAGCACCAGCATATCTTGCTGCCCATTTACCGATTGTACCGTTTAGAGAACCATCTCTTGCAATATCTTGGTAATTAGATTCATTTTTGATTAGTTGAGTCCCACCACTTTGGTTAGCGTTTAGTAAACCTGATTTGTTTACTCTCACTACTCGAAGTGACGAACCATATCTTAGGAACGACTCTGCTGAATAAAAGTCTTCAGCTCCAGCGTCACTATTTTCAGGTTCGTAGAATGTATCGACTAAACTTTTCGCATCTGAAACTGTTACTACTTCATCAACAGGGCCCCATTGAAATGAACCAGCGAATGCACCTGTAGTAGATGAAACTGCTGGCACAACATTTGTAAGGTCTATCTCTGAGACCTGTACGCCTGGTGATACTTGAAATGCCATACTTTTTCTCCTGTTAATGTAAAAAGTTTTCTTACAGTTTTATTTATAAGTTTAATACTTTTAACATCGTTATTTATTGTTCAATGAACCATCTATCTCCATTAGGGTCTACAAAACTTGTACTTTCTTCTTCTTGGTGGAAGAAGCCTGGAGGTAAAAGGTCGTCTTCAATCATTTTTTGTTGTTCTGCATACAATAAATCCTTTACTGCACGGTCTGTAAGGTATGTGAACTGTTCTGTTGTCACAAACCAACTAAACAACACTAGATTCATAACAGTGTCATCATTATATCCACGGTCTGCTTCATAACTGTTTCCTTTGATAACAAACGTCATCAATTCAGTTATAGTTGCACGGTCAACTATTGATAGTCTATTCTCTTCTAATAATTCTTTGAGAGTAGAACAACCAACTCTTTTAATACGTCTGTTCATAGTTACACCTATATCAGACGCCTTTTGTAACCCTTGTGCAAACACATTTGGATACTCTATATCATAGTGTAATTGTGTTGCAACCATGGAACCTTCTGCATTATTTTCAATAATAACTAATGCTTCGTTGTAAGGTCTAACGTATTTATTAATTATGTCAGGTAACAACATACTTGATATCATATTGTCCCTATAACATAGCACTTGTCTAAATGGTTTGACTGATACGTCTATAACAGTGAACGATGAATAGTCTAATCCACGTCCTGAGGACACGTCTACGGTGCATACATAGTTGTGGTCAGGTTGGGGTAGTTCATAGACAGAAACACCGTCACGACCCCACTCACAGTCCACAGCACGCATTCCTAGTAGGGTATCTGAGTTGATAAGTGTAGAACCAGTACCTAAGAAACTATTACCATATTCCTGTTCAAACTGTGCCTCTGAGGTGTTTGCAATGGTCATTTTCTTCCATTCTTCATCTCTATCAGGGACATCATACCAGTTAATAGTGAAGTGTTTGTACTCTGATTGACTATGTACTGCACTTTCGTATATCTTATGAAACATATTACCCACACCGTTTGCAGTTGAGGTAATAATAACCTTAGAATCTTTACCTGAGGTTACCACAGGATATGTTGATGTGTAGAACTCTTCTGCACCTTCAACGAATGCAAACTCATCGAGGTATAGTAGGTTGATTGACATACCACGAATGGATGATGAAGATGTTGCAGCTGCAACGACTTTAGAATCGTTTGCAAATTCAATTGAACCTTTGTTAAGAATCTTAACTCCAGGCTGTAAAAAGAATGGTACAGACTCTAACATAGTTACGAGACGTGCAATCATCTCTCTTGCAATTGCACCTTTGTTTGCAAGGATAGCAACGTTTACTTCAGGATGAAAGAGTAAAAACCACAGTAAATATGCACAGGATGTGATGGACTTACCACTCTGACGTGATGCAAGTACTACATTAAATCTATTTGCATTGTAGTGTTCTATTAGTCCTGACTGATAACCACGTAGTTTAAATGGAACTAAGCCTTCGTCAAGTGAGATAATTTGAGTGTAAGATTCGATAAAGTAACAGGGGTCTTTGGAACACTTTATGTATTCTTTTAACTCTTTTTCATCGTACTGGTGGTCTATACCAGCACGTTTAATGAGTGTGTTACCTAAGTAACCTTCGTTTTTAGGTTGTACCATCTAAAAACCCCCAACTTGCTTTCCAATGAGATGGAGTTAGATAGTTAGATATTACAAAATCACCATCAAAACTCATTTCCCATAACATATGATTAGCATCTCCTTTTAACATCTCCACCTTAAATTCTGATATGTGTCCTTCATGTTTAGTATTTAACACTTTAGTCTTACTGTCTACCAATGTCTGTTTTGGTGTTAAATTGTGCTTTCTAAAAAAATCTTTACCCCCTTCCATAAAATTTTTATCAGATTCTATTCGAATAAAGGTTTCTTCTTCGCATATACCCTCTAAAATTTTATACCTGTTTGGGTATACTTTATCTATAATACCTTGTCTTCTGCAGTTTTCAAAGAGCAAATCAACACGCTCTTGTATAAACTGTGCTCCTATATTTTCCTGTAGGTAGATGTCACTCTCAGGATAATCCATCTCATGGATGTCTCCTTCAATAATCTCCATCTCAGGTATGTTATCGAAACGATAATGTAGTAGTTTCAAAGTCTCCACTTCTCTTTCTATACCAATGACCTTTTTTGCACCATTTATGTATGCAAGCCACATTAAGATTCCAGTCCCTGCACCTAAGTCACAGACGACTTTATCTTTCACATTGTCACGAATCCAACTCTCATATGCATTAGTCCTATAATAGTCATATGCACACATTAAGTGTGTGTAACCAAATTTGTCCATAATTTAGTCTTTATTTTTTTTCAAAAACTTCTGTAATTCCGAAGTTGACCCCACATATAAATGATTGTGTTGAGTCTTAGGTGCATCTTCACCTTCTAATTTTTTAAGTTTGTTTTGTAAGTCAATTAGTTTTTCTGCAGTCTCCCCCACAGTTTTAATTAACTGTCCTGCGACTTCGTAGGCACGTGGGTGTTCGGTTTCTTTGGAAAGTTCAAGGATACCATCGATTGCATCTTGTCCTCGTTCTACGAGGTTGTAGAGGTTCTCACGGGCATATTTGTAATCTGTTTCGATATTATCAGAACGAGAAGGAAGTTTTACTATATCAGTCTCCTTCTTTATATCTGTACTAATATCTAACAGGTCATTTAACTGTTGGTCTACTTTGTCTGTCATAATTAACTTGCATCACTTGTTTTATCTTCTTCAAATGTTGATGTAGTGCCGTCATCATAGAATGTAACTGTCTCTGCAATTACAAATGAATCTGATGGGTCTACTGAACCAACAAACTTGAGTGTAGTGTTTGCATCGATAGTAATTGCATTACTTAATACGATTGCTAATCTATCTGATGCAATAGATGAGATAGTTGGATTTGTTGATAAATTTGTTCCAAATACTTCATCTCCCACACTTATCTTACTATTTATTGCAGTGGCAAATGTCACTGATGTTGAGTTAGATACTGCGTTTGCAGTCTCACCGAATGCAGGTTCATAGTGTTTAACTTCTTTGATAAGACCTGCACCATCGATTTGTGTTGAGGTAAACTGTCCTGTACTGTCACTGATATAGTCTCTTTCAATAACATTCTTGATAACATTTCCAGTAGACACAGGCCCGAAGAAGTATATCTTCATAGAAAACTCTAGTGTATATTCGAGCACTCTACGTTCTTCGAATGTTCCTTCAAACTGGTCATCCATTGTGACACTAGTAAGTGTAATAGGAACATCTCTTACATCTGACATATCATCAATCATCTTCATTGTGACTGTGTATTCAGGTTGGAAATATGGTATTATCTGTTCTACAATCTGTAAACCATCAGCAGCGTTCTTTGCAAGAACACTCAATGTAAAGTTTAGATTGTAAGGTGCAGGTTGATACTGATAACCTCTTGTTAGATTACCGTCTTCTAATACTGTCTTAGAATGACGAATAATTTTATTCTGTTGTCTTGTTGCATCGTATTCAAAACCACTTAACTGGAATGTCATACGTGGTAGAGAGATTGCAGTTCTGTTTCCATCTGTTAGATTAGGTTCTTCTGCAAGTCTCTGTAGAAACTTTTGTTTTGGGCCATATGAAATCGGAACCTTTTGTGATGACAATACTGTACCGTCTGACTTAGTCTTCTTTACAGTCAGATTATTGAAGAGTGTACCAAAGATTGATATTGACCTTTTGATTGTCTCATTATAAAAATATGTACCAAACATTAGGGTTCTCCAAATGGATTAGTTTCACTGAAGTCTAGGTATGATGTTTCAGAATCTTCAAACTCTTTGTTCTGTGCATTACCATCGTTTGCAAATGTAAGTATATCTGTGATTGATGCAATGTCATAAGAGGCACCGTTTGCACCAACCAGTGTATCACCGACTTGAAGTGTAGTAGTGTTATCTTTAATGGTAAGTTTTCTATTTGCACCACCATCCCATGAAACCACTTCACCAACTACGGTTTCGTTTAATGACACATTTTCATTAACATAGTATTGACCACTTCCACCATCTGCCATTGTTAATTCAATAGTATATGCTTGTTGGTCTTCAACCAAGTCAATGTTAGTGATATCTGTATCAAAGTCTTCACCACTGTATTCAAACAGTTCACACTGCATCTTGAATACAAAGAGTTTACCAACTTGATAGAATGGGTTTTCGTGTTCAACAAATTTGATTTCAAATAAAGAACCTGAAAGTGGGAAATATATGAGATCACCCTCATTTGGTCTTAGACTTGTTGCAAGGTTGCTGTCTAACGAAATAAATCTTTCCCAACTTCTCAGTGATAAAACAAATGTTGCTTGGTCTCTTACTTGAACACCAAACTTACTGAAGAGGTCTCCCTCTCCTTCAAAACCTTCTGTGTTTTCAATGTACATTTCAACACTGTATGCATCACCAAATGTAGACTGAATGTCTTCACCTAAGATACTGTCTTCTTCGACTATCTCTCTAGGTAAATAGAAACATTCATGCCCATAGAATCGTAAAGACTCAACAACTAAATCTTCGTATAGATGTTGTTCAGTCGATACTGCATGATTGAAATATACATTTGTTGGCATAATTAACCTATCATATCCATCACAGGCATTTCAAAGTTCAATCGAGACTCTTCTTCTAATCTACGTATCTCTTCCTGTGCTTCTTGTTTCATTGCAGAACCATCAAGTGTTACACCGCCTGGCAATTGAATACCTGAGAACTTAGATAAGTTTTCTCCCCATTGATACTTCACTAATGAGGTTGCATACTTTTTCAACCACATGTCGTTGTAAATATCTGTGAAATCTGTTGGGTCTAATTTTCTATAACACTCAATGAGAATATACTCATTGTCATAGATTGAATCCACATCCATATCTAGATACAATCTATTCATGTGTGTGTTGTATCTGATAGGAGTTCTACCCACTAAAATGTTGTCTAGTAAGTTGATGTGTTGTTGTACTTGTTCGTAGTATAAGATGTTTGTTGATGTTAAATCCCATAAATCATTCAATCTTAATTGATATCTAAGGTCAAACATATTCATGTTATGTTTATCATTAAATGGGAATATGTTTATAACTGCAAGGACATGTTCAGGTAACACGATGTAATTCTGTTGTTGATATACAACCTCATCGTCATATGCATGTGTACCAGCTGCACTCTCTGTAAAAGACTCATTTGTTTTCATTGCAGTCTTTTTAGCATCAGTTATTCTGTGTTTTAGATATGTTTTGATTGAACCATCATAGTGATACTCTCTGAAGTACTGAAGTGCTTCATCGATTCTGTCATCAAATTGGTCATCATCCACGTTAATTTCGAGAACAGGCGCCCCTAACTTACGTTTGATATACTCTTTTAATGATGCTTTTGAATTTGGTTCTGCCATAGTAGTGTTCCATTAATAAATGTTCTACTACTATTTATGTGAATTTTAATCTTGGAAGTAAGTTCTAGACTGTAATCTGTCTATCTTTTCATCGATACGTTCAATTGTATTCATTAAACGTTGGAAATCTGCTTCGATTTGTTCTCTTGTAACATAATCTTTTGCTATCTCTTCACGTGTTTTATTGAGAAGAATATCAATTCTTTTTTGTTCAGATAAAACTGAACGTACTAAGAATCCCAATGGCACTAACACCACTGTTATAAAGAAGTTCCAAAGAAAGGTTGGGTCTACTGTGATTTCCATACGAGTATTTATGAAAATCAACCCATTATAGGGTCACCGTTTTCGTCTATTTCAAAAAGAAATTCATCAGGATGGTAGTTTTGTGGTTCACCAAATTGACCTCCATCACCATGGTATTTAACTACCATATTGAATGAAATGCTGTATCGGTCTTTATCTGTCATGTTGGGTTCTACCATATGCATCAATCCACTAGGAAATAAAATTAACATACCTGATGTGGGTGCATAACTCATAGAACCTGGCGCCCGAGGTGAATGTGGAAAATCAGACACAACCTTAACATCTTTATCGACCATATCTATGCAACCTTCATCACCGTCTCCCTTTATATAAAACACACCACTATACCAACATCCATTATGCATATGTGGTTTATTCCATGCAGAGAAATCGTTTACGTTAGCCCAAGAGTTACCAATATGTATCGATGTTTTTGTTTGGTCTAATCCATGAAAAGGAAATACTTCATCTTTAAAAAGTTGTTCTATTTTTCTCATTAACTGTTGTAAAATTGGATTTGATTCACACCCATCGTTTGATTGCCAACCAGTATATGCATTAGATACTCTTCTACCTTCAGGGTCTTTTCTTCTCATACCATCTATTGCATCTACACACTGTTGAAGATACTCATTAGTTATTCCTCTTCTTTTATCCAAGTTTGGGTCTAATAAGTTTCTTTCAAATACAAAATTAGGAAATAGTAATCTAACTGCCATCTAAATCTAACTCCAGTTGATGTTCTCCACTATCATCGTTTTCGCTTACATGAAATGGACACTCAGGTGGTGGAGATTCTTCTTTATAAAACTTGCCTTTAGGTGTCCAATATTCACCTTTTCTATATCCACCACTAGTTAAATTTTCTGCTCTATCTGATTCAGATAGGCCTGGTTTTCTAACCCACTCATCCATTGTTGCACCTGTTCCATCTTCTTGTGAATGATGTGATGTAACGGATGACCTATTTTCTGTGAATGATTTGTGGTCGTATTGAATATAACTTGCATTCCACTCTTCTCTTTTATATGGAATCACTTGACACAAAGGAGTTCCTTCTTTTATAGTAAATGAATGATTCACCTTTGGATAAAAGATTATCTGTGCATTGTCCATATTCTTATTGAATTTATCGGTATCTATAATTCCTTGCCAAGTTGCAAAGTATCTATTTTGAAAAAGAAAGGGGTCTAAGTAAAAACAAGAATAGCCTGGAGGTGTAACTACGTTCCATGGATTTCTCATTTTAAAGGCATCTTTAATCGGGCCTTCATTATCTAAGTATTGAAATGCACCTGCCATTTGTTCTGAGGGGTGCGAAGGTGATGCATAATCACCATTATCTACAACATGACCTCTAGAATGGTCATCATTAGTTTCAGGAGTTCTTCCAAACTTAACATGCAAATCTCTATTTGCAATTAAATACCACCCACTCTTTAACCAATCATCCATAGCAGGACATGCACGAATAGTAGTCGTCTTCTTATTTCTAACGTCCATTCCAACTTTAGCACGTTTCCACCAATGTGGTTGGTATTTTCTTGCTAAAACAGGTCTAAAGTTTTTTGTTGTTTCAGTATCGTATGTTGTGAACTCTATCGTTGGCACTAAACATTTCCTCACTATCTATTAATTGAACCTCGTCACCTCTAAGAACAATTGACCTTCTGTCTACATATTTTGCTTTAGGTGTTGGTGCATCTGCACCATGTGGTATTCTACCATCAAACATTAATAACCTATTAGGTTTGAATTCAACTTCACCTATCTGATGGTTTTTAATGTGTTCGTCTCTACCTTGAAGTCCAAACTGTGGTTCATCATAAAATCTTAAATTTCCACCCCACTCCTTGTTCCAAAATCTATTATAGTAATATAAAAAAGATAGATTCCATTCATCATGGTCAGCACAATCAGAGTGAGTGGTTCCATGTAATCCTTGTGTCTGACTATTCAATCCCATGTATTGAAATCTAATCCACTTAAATTGAAAGTCAGTTTGGATTCTTCGGTTAAACCATAAAGGTATATAGGAGTGATATTCATCTTGACCTTGTTCTAATCTTTCATCCTCTCTAAGAAAACTTGCACCCCAAAAACTATGATGTGGTAATCCTGTGGGATTTCTACTGCTTACTTGATTGGTCTTAGACCATATAGAACTATTGGTTAAAATTTTATCTATATGATGATGTAATTCTGTACATAGATAGTCATCAATTACATAGATTTTTTTAAGTGGTAGTTCTGTGACCTTGAATGGTTCATCCAAGTACACAATATCAAAATCAGACATACTAAGTCCTGGCTTGACTATCAGGTGCCTGTAAAGGTTGTGGAATTACACTAAGATACTCTTCGAAGTCTTTTAAGAAGTCTTCTCTAGTATTTAAAATCTCTTCTTCTACTTGTTGATAACAACACCAAAGGGCATCTATGTACTCTAAAACACGTCTTGCAGGTGACCTTGCAGGATGTGCTGAACCCTCTCTACCTGCAATAAGAACTTCAACTTCATTATCAAAACCATATGCATTACATTGATTATTAACATTTTCATGACACATGTCATTAAGACGTTTTAGGAATTGGTTGTTTAAAGAATAACCTATAGGAGGTTCAGAGTTTTCTATGTATAACTCAATAGCATCTTTCTCTTCGTCATTAAGTTTTATGTGGTCTTGACTATCAAACCCTAAACTATCGTCCCATTTAAGAACCTTGACTTCGATGTCTGAATACACCAGCATGTCATATTCAAAACCTAACTCAGGTGCATCTACATTTTCAAAACTGTATGAGAGACCATTAGGTTTGGTGATTCTCAATTCACCATTTTCTGTATATATTAATTCACTTTTCATAAGTTACCTCTTTCATATTATAAACTATAATGTGGGATTTGTCAAACTAAAATTTCCCATCTTTTGTAAATATCTAAATTATTTATGTGGGAATAATCCATACTTTCTACCCAAGGCCCACCCCTTGTGTAATGAATACCGTTGAAATCCCATTTAGTTTCAGGGTCATCATACCCTTCTGTAAATATATATCGTTCAGGAATCTTACTGATTTTGTCCGTCCATTCAAATTGATGGAGTTGTTTTCCTGTCCAAGTGTTAACCACTTCAGGTGTTAATTTTTTACAATCTTCATGTCCATTGTTAAATATCATTAGACTTGACCACAGTTTTTTGGGGTAATCGATATTTACCTCACCTTTAAACTTAGTGCCATCATGTTTGTATTGTGGATACTGAATACATGCAACAGCATCATCAGGATTTAAATAATAGAACATAGGTAATAAACTTTTTTGAAAGATGAAGTCATCATCAATGAACATACTGAATCCTTCATAGTTCTCTAAGTATGGAATTAAAAATCTACTGTAAGTAAACTCAGTTGATTGATTTGCATACTCTCTAGTGTATTCAGGTATCTTTGAAACATCTAAGAACTTAACTTCAGGTTTAAATTTTACCTGTTCAATACAGTGACCATTACCAGTGTCCTTTTCGATGGTGTCTAATATAGATTTTTTTGCAATCTCAGGCAGGTCTCTGTGTCTACTGTCGTATCCAATATAGATATTGAATGGTTTACCTTTTGCAAGTTCTGTAACCTTTTTATTGAATTCATATACAACTGGACGAAACATACCTACGTTCATTAAGTTTGTATTATACTCTAATGCACCTTCAATAAGTGTAAAGGAAACATTATAGTGTCCATTGTCTTTATTTAATTCAGGTCTTGCATCAAGTTTGGTTTTCCAATACTCTATAAGTTCATCTACAGTAACAGCAGGGGAATCGATTGCATCATACTTATCTATGATACATAACTCCATATCAGGGTCACCCATTTCTTCAAATACTCCTGACCTAACAGAGCCTGGATGTATTCTTAATTGATATCTGCTATCTTTAACAAGTTCTACCACTTTACCTTGAATTGGTGCCCAAAGACCTTCTTTTTGAATACTTTGAGTTAACCAGTGTGCTTTTGCAGCATGGTAATACATTGAATGTAATGACTCTGCATCACTTTCTGTAGGAGTGTATCCATCATTCCATGTGACTTCGTTTTCAATATCTATGTACTCACCATCAAGTGTAATGGTGTCCATACCTGCGACACCTTTCTCTTCATTTCTTGGTTTGGTGGTGTATCCTAAAGGTAGGAATTTATGATAACATGGTGCTTCATTTTTGAGACCGTTGAACAGTGACCACTTAGATGATTTGCGTTCCTTTTCAAAATCACCCCATTTAAAAATCTTAATTGGTGGAATGATTTCTTCCATGACATACTTCAGAATCTTATACGATTCTTTTTCAGAGTAATCTCTGTCTATGTCAATTTGTCCTAGATGATAATACTTACCACTGAAATCCTCAACCTTTGAGAGGATTTCTTTTGCAATATCGTATTCCTTTAAATCAATAAACATAATATAAACCGAATTGTTAAACTTACTAGTATTTAGTCACTAGGAAATAGGTGTTGCAGGCCACTGTTGTGATAATTCACCATCCCATCTTGCAACTGGAGTTCTACCCTGTCTTGCATAGGTAAACGGTTGTCTATGTTGATAGGTAAATGGTGTTTGACCTTGACGTGCATAAGTAAATGGTTGTCTATTTTGATAGGTGAAAGGTGTTTGACCCTGTCTTGCATATGTCACTGGTTGTCTATGCTGATAGGTGAAAGGTGTTTGACCCTGTCTTGCATATGTCACTGGTTGTCTATGTTGATATGTAAACGGTTGTCTTGCACTAGCAATATATGGGTATTGTCCATTTGCAATGTAAGGATACGGTTGTTGTGCATTAGCAATATAAGGCGATTGTGCATTTGCAATATATGGGTACGGTTGTTGTGCTGATGCAATATATGGACTTTGTGCATTTCTAATGTTAGGTTCTTGTGCTGACCTTATATTTGGTTCTTGTGCAGACCTTATATTTGGTTCTTGTGCAGACACAGGGTTTCTATAGGTAAATGGTGACCTATAGTTGTATGTAAACGGTTGTCTTGCATTAGCAATATAAGGAACCCTATATGTAAATGGTACTCTATAGGTAAACGGTTGTCTTGCATTAGCAATATAAGGCACACGATATGTAAACGGTGACCGATAAGTTACAGGTTGTTGTGCTGATGCAGGATATCTATTGGAATACGTAAATGGGTTTTGGAACGTAAACGGTTGTTGTGCTGATGCAGGATACCTAGCATTATAGGTAAACGGAGTCTGCACGTTTATCGTGCTTCTCGCATTTCCTGTTGTTATCGTCCTATAAAAACCTGTTGCCATTTTACTTTATAATCCTCATTATTTCAATTGTTGTGGGAAGAAACCGCCACCGCCGCCACCACCACCGTAGAAGTATACAACATTCTGTCTGAAGTTATACGTATACGGTTGTTGTGCTGTACTTGGTTGTCTTGCGTTTGCAATATAAGGCACACGATAGGTAAATGGGTTCCTTGCACTGTTTGGTTGTCTTGCATTAGCAATATAAGGTACACGATATGTAAACGGTGACCTAAATGCTACTGGTTGTCTTGCATTTGCAGGATACCTTGCACTATAAGTGAACGGTGTTTGACCGTTTGCTGGATATCGAGCATTTGCAGGATACCTTGCACTATAAGTGAACGGTGTTTGACCATTTCTAATATTAGGTTCTTGTGCAGACACAGGGTTTCTGTATGTAAATGGAGACCTATGGTTGTATGTAAACGGTGACCTATGTTGATAGGTAAACGGTGACCTATGTTGATAGGTAAACGGTTGTCTGTTTTGATATGTGAAAGGAGTTTGTCCTTGTCTAGCATATGTTACAGGTTGTCTATGTTGATACGTAAATGGTGTCTGACCTTGTCTAGCATATGTAAATGGTTGTCTATGTTGATACGTAAATGGTGTCTGACCATTTGCAATATAAGGTGACTGTGCATTTGCAATGTAAGGATAAGGTTGTTGTGCATCAGCAATATATGGTGATTGTGCATTTGCTATATAAGGATAAGGTTGTTGTGCATCTGCAATATATGGTGTTTGTCCATTTGCAATGTACGGATAAGGTTGTTGTGCATTAGCAATATATGGATACTGACCATTTGCAATGTACGGATAAGGTTGTTGAGTTAACTCTTGACCTGAAGCGTCATTCCAACCAGTAGGAGTTTTGATGTAAATTTGTTTTACAGCACTCCAAGTACCTTGTGCAGTTTTTACCCATGCACCTCTTGTAGCACTCCACCCTGTAGGTGTTTTTACGCTTTGATTACCTGACGCCATTTATGTTTTTATCCTCACTAATCTACGCAATTATTTATGCGTAGTAAATCCACAAGTCACCAACTGCACCATCACCTGATGAAGGTGTAGAAGTTGATTGATGTATATTCCTTGCAACAGCACCACTATTGTTGGCATAGTTTGTACTAATTTGTGTAAACTCTACGTTTGATGATGTTGAAACTGCCTGTCCGATACTTACCTGACCTGAAGAAACTGAAACACCAGTTCCTGCAGTGATTAATCCTTGTACTTCTGAATCTGTTCTTTCAGTAAATGATACTACACCAGTTGAACTGTTGTATGATAAATCACCACCAGCAGAGATTGAACCTCTTGCTCTTGCAGTAGTATGATATAAATTGGTTGAGCCTTCAGAAACATCGTCTGTATCATGGTTTGAAATATCTGAAACTGTTCCAGTTACATCTCCAGTTAAGTTACCAATAAATGTTGCTGCAACCATAGACTCTGAACCGACTGTCCATCTATCGTTGGTCTCATCCCATAAGAATGTTTTTGCAGCTGAACCACCTCTTGAGATACTTAAACCAGCATCTTGAGTAGGTGAACCTGATGTGAAATCAGAGTTTAAATTTAGAATGTTATCTGCAAGGTTGATTGTTTCTGAGTTAACAGTAGTTGTTGTACCTGAAACTGTAAGGTCTCCAGTAATTACAACTGTATCGTTAAGTGTAACATTACCTGTTCCATTACCACTTAATACTAAGTTAGTATCTGCACTTCTTGATGCAATTTGGTTTACACTGATATTGTTTCCAAACTCTACATCGTTACCTGCACTGTTGGTGATTGTTTCACCATCCAACATTTGAAGTGTACCTTTTGCTTGAATGATACCTGTACCTGATGGGTTGAACTCAATGTCACCACTACCAGCAGTTTTCATTTGAAGGTTTTGGTCACTGTCAGCAGAAACAACGATTGTTCCTGAACTATCTTCTAATACTTTTTGTCCGTTAACATAAAGTGACCCTGGCCCGACATATACGTCTCTCCATTGATACGATGCTGAACCTAAGTCGTAGGTAACATCTGCACTTGGAAGAATATGTCCTGAAACTGTTGATGCACCTGTAAGTGTCATACCTGCAAATGAAGGTGAATCTGAAGTTCCTACTGCCTGACCGATACTAACTTCACCACTTGAAACTGAAACACCAGTTCCAGCAGTAATTTTAGATTGAATTGTTGCATCTGAAATTACAAGGTCAACTGCACCGTCTCCTGCATCATCGTAAGATGCAGTAATGTTTGTATGTGAACCGTTGGTTACTAATTGACCACCAACTATATCTTGAATCTCTTCTTCTGTCTTACCAGTTGATGAAATCGTGATAGTATCGTTTGTATCATCATAGGTTACTGTGGTTGAACCTGAACCCTGAATAATACCACCGATTTTGTCTGCGATTGCTTCTTGAACGGCAGCACCAACACCACTTGCAGTGATGTTACCTGAACTATCGATAACCTCTACGTTACCAACGGTCAGACCATTCTTGATTATAAAATTCTTTTCCCCTGCCATTAGATACTACCCCCATCAACTGTTGGTAATGAAAGTTCACCAGTAGATGAATTATAACTTAAATTTGATTCTCCAGTAGCAAGTGATATAGAACCTCTTGCTCTTGTGTTTGAAAAGTATTGATTCGTGGAACCTTCTGAAAGACTATCTGTGTCTAATTCTGATAATGCAGTTGCCTGTAGTTTACCTGAACTATTGATAACCTCTGTAGAACCCACTGTCAATCCGTACTCTATAACAAATGTATTCTGTGTTGCCATGTTTTGTGTGTCCTATAAAACTTAAAAGTGTGGTTTAACACTTGTATTTATGAGTTTGTGATGTTTAAACTACACCCCAATTTCAATTTTTTTAAACTTTATTGCAGTAGAGTTTGTAGAAGCAGGTGTAATTCTTAATCTCACATCCCCACCACTGATATCAACACCAAAAGATACTAATTCACTCGTGGTTCCTGCAAGTACAGTACCGAATTGAGAGAAATATGCATTTGTACCATCGTGTAGTACATGTATCTCAGTCATTTCGTAATCACCTGCAGTACTATCTGAAATTGATATAGTATATTTAACGGATCGATACGTTGAAGAAGACCATGTATCTAAATTTGTTTCAGAAGTTGATGTAGTTGTTACACTACCTTCACTAAGTCCACTTCCTGCATCTTGAAATGTTAATGTTCCACTGCCATTGGTTGTAAGAACCTGTCCGCTTGTTCCGTCTGATGTTGGGTATGATATACTTGCACCAGTGATACTGTTTGATACATTGAGTGTCGTTGCAGTTAAATCACCAACTTCTAGTGCTGCCTTTGCATATCCTGAACCTGTAGTGTCTACCGTTGTTCCTGGCTCGACTTCTAGACCATCAAAGAGTTTCCATGTGGAATCTGATGCATCTCTGAATAGACCTGTATACTCACTTGCATCATCTGATAAACCATCATCATAGTTACCATAGAAACCAATATCTATAGTGTCACTAGAAGTGTTCTGATTTGCAAGTTCTAATAAACTGTCTTCAACTGATGTGGTAGTAGAGTTAATGGTAATTGTCGTACCATTAACCGTTAAGTTTCCTGTAATTGTTGCGTTTCCATCAACACTCAAGTCACCGTTAGTTGCAAGTCCCAAGTCTGCAATAAGTTTATGTTTCGTTGCCATTATACTATTTAGTCATTTTTACCGTGCATATAAAAGAAGGGGGACATAAAGTCCCCCATCTAGATTGCATTTTTTGATTTTATGCTTCGACTACTGTTCTATCGAATTTAATCACTGTAGAACTTGTGGATGCAGGTGTCACGAGCAGTCTTACGTCTGATCCTGAAATGTCTGCATCAAAGGTTGCTAACGAGTGTGATTTAAGTGTGCCATATTGTGTCATTGTTACACTACTTCCATCGTGAACTAACACGATTTCAGTTGAGTGATACTTTGATCCTTCAGACATTGCAACGATATATCGTCCAGCTCTGTAATCTGATTTTGCAAAAGTATCAAGAGCAAATTCGTCAGTAGAGGTTTTTGTTGCATTACCCCTCTTTTTGTTTTTGTCTTGAGTTACCTTATCAGTTACAATCTCGTCTGTATCAGCATCATATCGAAGGTGTCTAATCAATTCTGCAATTTCAAATGCTTTTGTCTTTGCCATTATTCATCTCCTCCTATGAATGCCTAATTTGGAAAGTATCAACTGTAGTGTCAGTGTTTGCAGGTGTAATGAGAAGTCTCATGTTACCTGAATTCACATCTGAACTAAGTGAGAACAATGATGATGATGAATACACGTCACCGTATTGGATGAAATATGCATTCGTACCATCGTTAATCAACAATACTTCTGCAGCATGTGTTCCTGCAGAGGCGTGAGTTGCATTTATAACATACTTAATCGCTTTGTTTGCGACTCCATTGGATGATAAAACTTGGTCAGCAGTTGTTGCACTGAAAGTGTTAGCCGTATAATAACCTTGCACAAGATTTTGTGTGTCGGTTATTGCAACGACTTCAACTGTATCACCATTTACAGCATTTTCTGCAAGGGTTATTACGGTTGATGAAGTTGCAGTATAGTCTGAACCACTTATTAACTTAACACCATTAATAAAAACTTGTTCAGAACCTACTTGGTACTGAAGTGTGTTTGAATTATCATCTGCACCACTGATACCTGTACCAGTAGATGTGATTGAATAGGTGAAAGTTTCAATTCCTGATGAAGGAAGTGCAGTGAAACTTAACTGTCCTGAACCATCAGTTGTTAATGCTTCGTTAGAGTTACCATCACTTGTTGGAAAAGAGTACGCATCGTTAACAGTAAGAGTTGCAGGATTTGAACCAACTTCTACAATAGAAGCTGTTCCATTATCTGCCTCAGTATAGACCCTACCATGATATGTATTAATCGCTAATTCACCGAGTGATAAATCACCAGTGGTCGGCGAAGAACCTTGAGTCGAACTTCTCTTAAATTGAATTACTGTTGCCATTTGCTACTCCTATAAACGATTAATTATTGTTAGAATGAACCACCGTCTATGTTGGAGATAGAAACTTCACCAGCACCAGTTACTGAGAACTCTGAAGAAGCAAATGATGCCACACCAACTTGTGATGTAGAAGCAATCGCATTTTCAATAGTTATAGAACCGTCTGCGTTGGTGATTGTTACACCGTTAGAGCCTGCAGTTAGAGCTGCAAGTTCCATGTCTCCGTTAGAACCGTTACCAATTAATAATTGACCTGCAGTTGGAGCTGCACCATCGACTGAAGTAATTGAACCTGATAATGCAAGACCTGTTGCTTCTAATCCACCAAATACTGCATCCATTGCTGTACCTGTGAATACTGAAGAACTGTCTGTTGCATCATGTAATGCTACGAACTTCTCATTAGATTCGTCCATACCGAAGAAACCTACTTTAGCAGATCCATCGTTATATTTGAATTTAATACCTCTATCGAGGTTGTCGTCTGCAGAATCGTCACCAATTTCAAATACAGGGTCTGCAATTGATACTGTTGTTGAGTCTACAGTTGTGGTTGTTCCTGAAACTGTTAAGTTTCCTGTAACTGTTAGGTCATTTCCTACTGTTACGTCATTAGGTAAACCGATTGTTATTGTTTGTCCTGAAGCAGATGTTTCAATCTCATTAGATGTACCAGCAATCGTTAATGATTGTGAATCTAAATCAATTGCACCTGTTCCTGAATCACCAGCAACGTCTAAATCTTGAGCAGTTACTTGTGAATCAACGTATGCTTTAACAGATTGTTGTGAAGGGACTTTGACATCTGAATCAGAGTTCATGTCATCTTCGTCAACTAAGAAGTCAATCATACCGACTTCAACTGCGTTAGAAGCGATTGTGACTGCACCATTAGATGCAAGTGTCACGTCTCCACTTAGTGTTACGTTGTCAAATGAATCTGAACCGTCATGAACAAGGATTTGTCCTGATGATGGAGTAGAGATATCTGAGTCAGATGCACCTGCAAGTGTTGATGTTGTTGAAAGGAAAGATAGGTTACCTGAACCGTCTGTTCCTAATACTTGGTTTGCACTACCATCTGATGCTGGAAGTACAAAAGTTAAGTCTGAAGCGACTGAGTCTGGCGACTTAAGTGCAACGAAGTGAACACCATTGTCCGAATCTTCGTAAAACTTTACAGAACCACCTGATGTTGAACCGTTACCGACTTTGAAATCTGCTGGTGTAGCAGATGAACCATCAATAATATCGGTATAGAACTTACCACCAATCGCATGGATTAATGGAGTACTATTGTCGGAGTCAACTGATTCTATGAAAAGTTTTGCACCAGCACCACTGTTACTTCTGTCCTGAATATACGCCAATTCTCCTTCTGAAAGGTCTGACGTAGTAGGTGCAGAAACCCCAGTACTTCTTTTAATTTGAATTACTGTTGCCATTTTATTTCTCCTAAAATGTGTTTAATTTAAATAAGCTTATTCTAGTTCACATATCCCTAGAAGACCATTATATACCTGTCCACTCACCATGTGGGTCGTGTCTCACTGAATGACACCTTGATTTGTACTAGTATTTATAACATCTTTAACCTCTAACGAGGTCTAAAGTGCAACAATGTAGTCCACCTGATAACTCACGTGTGTATCTTAGAGGTACAGGTATACAATTAAATCCTTTCTTACCCAATTTATCCATTAATTTTACTTGACTTTCATTCACAAACAGTGTATTATGATTAAGAGAAAGAGTATTCATACCAATCATTTTTCCTGCTATCTTGTCTTTAATGACAGGTCTCTCCTCTACGATATCCTCATCATGTATCCAAATAATGTCCCAATCTTTAAAAAATACTGGTACATTGTCTTTGTTGACTCTGTTAGCATTAATCATAACTGTACCCTCTGATATGGGAACAATAGTTGTGTCTATGTGTGATATGTTATCTCTTAGAGAAATGTAATCAATATTTTTATTAGGAAATTGTTTTTCTAACCACAATCTTCCATATCGATTTGCAGTTTCGTTTGTTGCAATGAGTAGATTATCTCCCAGTCTACAGATATTTGCACCATCAAAAATAATATCAAATTCTGAATTCCAAGAAGGTTTGGGGCCTGATATCCATGTGTATCCTTCAGACCATTTTTCAAAAAATATTTTTTTAAGTGTAGATAGATTTCCGTACTCTTTTTCATATCGCATAGACCCTTCAACTATAACATCATCTATGACGACAGCACAATCCCTAACATTATAACACATTCCATTAGGTCTGTAAACCTTTACATTATTGGATTCTAGAATATTAACAAATTTGTTAAGTCCTTCTTCTGCCTCAACAAATATATCGTATATGAATTCAGTAGTATGATACTCTGAATAATTGTCTTGTTTTTGAAATCCTTTGAGTGTCCCTACAACAATCTCACGTAGTGGAGACCACTCGTCACGTGAACATAACATAAATTTTTTAAATTATCTAAAAAGTTCCACCATCTAAAACATTAGAGGTTTCCCACTTGTCTGTAGTAGCGTTATACTTCAATACACCTTCATCTGTTTCAATTACGTTAACATCTGCAAGTTCGTTAATAGATTTTGCAGACAAGTTTACATTAGTTGATGAGTTACCAACTGCAACCTGTTTTGCACGAATTGTATTGTTTGTTAATACTCTTGCTTTAATATTTCCTGCCATTTTATTACCTCGTTACGCCTGGTGTGACAATTGCTTGTCCTTCTATAACACGAGTTTTCTGACCAGCACTGCTTTCAATATTTAGGTCATACACGTATCTTCCACCTTCCAGTCCTGCAGTTACAGTATCGGTTAACGAGATAGTCACCTGTCCTGCTAATTCTGCAATAGACGTATCAAAGGTTGCAGCAACTGTAGATGAGGTATAAGTTCTTCTCACTTGTGCAGTTGCAGTGTAACCACTTAATTCTAAAACTTCCCCTGCAGAATCTGTAACGTCTACAGTAATGGAAAAATCAGTACCTTGGTCTATGTATATGTTTGCAATTATCGCCATAATACTATTTATACACTCGTGTTACTTGGATTCTTAGAGAATCTTGCAGTAGGAACGGACTGGTGAATTTTTTCTAATGTTCCACCATCGTTTACATATACTTCATCAAGTTTTCTAAGTGTTCCACTATCATTCACAAAAACACCTTTAACCTTTGCAACTGGCCCAACGGTTCTTGTAGTTGGGTAGGATACTTGATAGGTAAATGGTGACCTTATAGTATAAGGAATCTGATATGCAACTTGATAGGTAAATGGTGTTTGACTATTTGCAATATACGGACTCTGTGCATTTACAGGGTTTCTATATGTAGAAGGTGACCTATGTTGATAGGTAAACGGATTCCTTGCATTTGCAATGTAAGGATATGCCTGTTGTGCAGACCTAATATTTGGTTCCTGTGCATTTGCAATGTACGGATAGGGTTGTTGAGCATTTGCAATGTACGGATAAGGTTGTTGATTGTTATACGTGAAAGGTGTTCTACCTTGTCTAGCATACGTTGCAGGTTGTCTGTTACTATAGGTAAATGGTGTTTGACCTTGACGTGCATAGGTAACAGGTTGTCTATTTTGATATGTAAACGGTTGTCTGTTCTGATAAGTAAATGGTTGTCTACTCTGATACGTAAACGGTGTTTGACCCTGTCTTGCATAGGTTACAGGTTGTCTTGCATTAGCAATATATGGACTTTGTGCATTCGCAATATAAGGATACGGTTGCTGTGCATTAGCAATATAAGGCGTTCTACCCTGCAATGCATAAGGTGTTTGACCTTGTGCAATATAAGGATACGGTTGTTGTGTGGTTTGCAACTCTGCCATTTTTAGTTCTCGTTAAACTGTCCTGTAGATGCAATCAGTTCTATTCCACCTGAAGTATAAGTTGTAATATAACTGTCACTACTTCCTGAAGGAGTTGCACGGACTGTAAATGTTACACCATATGTGCCACCAATACCAGTTTCAACCCTTGAAAAGGACGAACCATAGTTTGGATTAACCTTTGCCATCCAACCAAATGTTGTGAGTGAATAATATGTTCCTGAATTATACCCATCGGTAACTGGTGTGGGCCCAAATGCACCACTCATACAATTACCTGAACACGATTGCTGAGATACTGTATATTTACATTCAAATGTTGAAGAATCTGTTACTGGAGACTGATAATTAATTGAGTCGGTATACACTGTTGCCATTTGTGCTGAAGTACCAGCTTTCCAGCTAACATCGACTTGGTTATTTGTAGTGTCTAAACTAAACCCCATTGTTGCGAATGCTTCAGGGAATCCTGAAGAGTTAACACTTTGACGAGGAACCCATGGACTTGCACCTGATGGGCCCCAAGATTGGTCTAGAGGACTGATGCTTTGTGTTCCAGTTGCATTAAACGTATAAGGTGTCTGTGCAATATATGGGTAAGGTTGTTGATTACTATACGTAAATGGTGACCTACCCTGTCTTGCATAGGTAAACGGTTGTCTATGATTATAGGTAAACGGACTTTGATACGATGCAATGTACGGATACGGTTGTTGAGCGTTTGCAATATAAGGTGACTGAGCATTTGCAATGTATGGACTCTGACCATTTGCAATGTATGGACTCTGTTTGTTTGCTATGTACGGATAGGGTTGTTGAGCATTAGCAATGTATGGAGTCTGACTATTTGCGATATAAGGATACGGTTGTTGTGCATTTGCAACATATGGTGTTCTACCCTGTCTTGCATACGTGAAAGGAGTCTGTCCCTGACGTGCATACGTGAACGGAGAACGATAGTTATAGGTAAAAGGTGTTCTACCTTGGTTTTGGTATGTAAAGGGTTGCTGAGCGTTTCTTATAAATGGTGTCTGTGCATTTACAGGACTTCTGTAGGTAAACGGTTGTCTGTTTTGATACGTACTAGGTTGTCTTGCGTTTGCAGGAGTCTGTGCAGGAGTCTGTCTGACTTCTAGCGATTGAGCATTTCTTACAGATTGACCTTGGTACGGTTGTTGAAAACTCGACCCTGTGTTTATATAGATTTCATCAGCCATATCATATCACAAACCATAAATGACCAGTTGCAGTACTACCTACACCTGAAGGTGCAGTAGATGTGGTCTCATAATCTAAACTAATACTACCTGAACTGTAACTAACACCGTTACTACCACTTAAGTGTGCATCTACATCAGAGTCACCATATTGAGCAGCAGCAGAAAATGATAATGTTCCTGCATTATCATCATAAGTAACAGTTATGTTACTGTGAGTTGCACTTGTAATCATAGATGCAGCTGCATCTTGTGCTTGTTCATCTGTGTAGTTTGCAGGTGCATCACCTGCTTCCCAATCACCTGTTGAAACATTATAAATTAATAACTGACCGTTTGTTGCACCAGTGGTGTTAATGTCTGAAAGACTATTTACACTATGATTAGTAATGTCTGATACTTGACCAGTGACATCACCAACAAATGCAGTTGATGTAATAGAGGTTGCACCTGTAATAGCACCACCATCTAAAGTAAGTGTTCCGTTTGTTGCAGTGTCAAAAGTGAATGTTGTTCCACTTGCAAGTGTAAGGTCATCTTCACCATACACTCTTCCTGCAAATTGAATTGTATATCCTGTCTCTAGTGCAACGGTTTTATCAGCACCATCACCATTTAAAATAATACCGTTATCATTATTATTGTAAATAGTGTTTAATGCAGTTTCTGTAAAGTATGTTGAGGTTGCACCATCACCGACAACACCTAAGTATGAACCAGTGAATGCATAAACAGTAATCTTATCACCATTAGTTGCAGCAACAACTAAATCAATTCTATCTGCAAGACCATCTGACACAGGCCCAATAGAATAATCATCACCTTCAATTAAGTGTTGAGTGTTTTTAAAGACTTGAATTCTGTTAGGTTTAAAAGATAATGTATTGCTGAATGCATCAACACCTTCGTATCTTGAAAGTGTAGAACCATGTGTTCCAGCAGTATAGATAAACTCCTGAAAGAAGAACGACTTATCTTCGATACTATTAATTGCATCTACGATAGTACTTTGTTTTTCAGTTCTAAGACCTGACCTGTCACCAACGTCATTAGCGAGGTCATTATAATTACGTCTAAAATCTTCTAATGTACTGTGATTGTCTACTGTTCTAGCCACTTAATTTCCCCATGAGTTCAGTTAAGAGAGACTTAATTTCACCCATCTCTTCTTTTAATGTATTTATCTCGTTTACCTGATTCCTAAAAATCTCTTTTCTTTTCTTTGCAAGTCTCCACTGTTCAATATCAGTAGACACGATTGCTTGAGAACTATCGTCTCTATATAAATGTGTTGCACCTTCTACTTTAATATAATCAGACATTATGCAACTGCAATACATCTCAATGCAGATACCAATGGTACTGTTGATGTATTGTATCCTCTTCCTACAATCTTAATGATGAACCCACTAAATTCAGGTAGGTCATCTACACTGAATTCATACTCTTTAAAGTTTCTTGCATCTGCATCAATTACTGTATCAGGTGAACCATCACTGTTGAAGAATTCAAAACCGATATCATCGATTGCAGATTCTTCATCGTTTTTGATAATCTTATACATGACCTTAACGTCTGTCGTTGCAGGTCTAAAGATATCTGCAGTCACCCTTAATCCTGATGCAGGTGCTTTCAAGTTAACTTTCTTAGTGATGTAACACATTGCATTATCTTCACCTTCTGAATCGGTTGAGATTGAAATGGTTTCTGCATCACTTGAATTTAATCCGTTTAATCTGTTTGCAATTGCAATTGCACCCAATGAACTTAAGTCTACAACTGGTGAAAGGTTTGAATTACCTGACACTAATTGTAAAGCACATCTAAATGACCTGTTCGAAGACATCTCATTCTGTTCATTGATTCTTGATGCAACGACACTTGGATATGAGAAGAACACGTTATCGTTCAATGCGATAATCTCTCCAGCAGTTCTTCTATTATATACTGTACCGTTGATATAACCTTCAGGTGAATTCATAGGAGTACCAACTTTATGTACACTAATGAAACAATCTTCAGGTGTTACATTTGGAATAACAGTATGCAGTGTATCGTAGTAATAGTTACGTGTTGAGTATACCTCATCACCACCACCAACTGTCGAATCACTTGCAGAGTAATCTGACACAAAGTCATATCCTGAGATATCAGGAGTTACTCTAAATGTATCCATTGTAAATGTTGAACCAATCGAAGTGAATGTTTGATTGATTGCATCAATTGGAATACCACCAAGTGAATCACCAACTGTATCGATAGTTACGGTAAAACTAAAGGTTGAACCAATAGTACAAGTGATAATATCACCTGCAACATGTCCACTACCTGCTTGTAGTATTCTTGTTCTTGTAATGTCTGCAGTTCCTGAAAGTGTTTCCACTTTAATTTCAAATGCAATACCGTTTTCAGTTACATCACCACTACCATTAGTTGTAATCGTTACTGCATCTGAACCAACGGTTCCACCATGAACAATGTCATAGGTTCCATCTGAAGGTAGTGTACCACTATCTACTGCATTTTGTACCTCTAATACTGAACCAGTTCTATCACCAGTCACACCTGAAATGGTTACATTTGATGATGTATTGTACATACCGTGAGTATAGTTATATACTTTAACATATGTCTGACCTGAAACAGTTTCTATTGGGTTGTTCTGCAGTTTTGCATTCGGTAAATCTAAGTTTTCAAATTCAAGATATCCTGACACTGAAGTGTCAAACTTACATGCTCTCAAGTGGAACTTGAGGTCATCTTCTTGTGCAGCAGTCCAAGTCGAGTTGTTCTGTGACATGAATAATGAACCTGCATAAGGTTGTCCTGAAATTGTTTGTCCAGTTGCAAGGTCTGTTTCACCCATTCTTGAATGGAACACTTCGTATTCGTTAGAGTTTGAATATACCACAAACACATACTCTTGGTTTGTCTCTAAAAATACTGGTGATTCGAAAGTAAAAGTGGTTGCAGTTGAACCATCTTGTGAAAGGTTAATTTCACTTGGATTCTTAGTTACTGTTGAGAATGGAACCACGTTAGGGCCTGGATAACCATTCACCATTGTTCTTACTTGTACTGACACTGGTAAGTTTGCATCTCTTGTCTTAAAGAACAAGTCTATGGATGATAACATTACTCCACCTTTTGCATCAACCAAGAATGATTGTGCAAGTGGGTCTGACCATTCAAAAAATAAATCATTACCAATATCAAAGATTGGGAAATCAAAGTCAAACTCAAACGGCGGGCCAGGTGGCGGTGGAGGTGGTGGGTCTGATATAATGACTGGTGGTACCACAGGTGGTTCAGGTGGTAACACAGGTGGGTCAATAATAATAGGCGGTTCAGGTGGTTCATTAGGTTCACTAGGTGGTTGTGGTATTGCAGGTGCAGTAGTGTCAATATTTGTTGCATTGACAACCTCACCTCTAGTTGAGAAGTTTCTTTCTCCTGAAAGTCTTTCTGTTACCACTCTACCATTTCTAGTAGATACAATCTCAGTTTGGTTGGATTGTAATAAACCTTGTGCTTGATAGATACCTGTTCCTGCAGATGAAGGACTTCTCTCATTATACTTAGATGAGGTAAGTTTTAATTCTCTCTGACCTGTAGGGAATCTTTGTGTATTTGAATTAGGTAATTCAAAGTATGCACGAAGTCTACCGTTACCATCTGTCTTAACACCTTTTCCAAGTGTTGTAGAAGAACCATCTTGTGCATATGCACTACTGAATGGTCTTACATATGACCCCACTGGTACGTCATCAAAATAGACGTAATGCCATGTGTCAGGTTTTAAATTTGTTGCATCAATCTCAATAGTCTTTGCACGAATGAAAGGTATGATTGAAACTGATACGAGTCTGTCGTTTCTTGATTCTACAAAGTCTTCAACAACTGATGTAGTAACACCTGTTCTTGTTTGAATCTCAGGTGTTTCTGTAATCTCTCTTGATACTTGTAAGCCTGGAACCCATTCTCCACCTTGAGTTGGGTCTCCACTCCATGAACCGTTAGATGATGCAGTAACTTCTGTTGAAATAGTTTGAGGTTGACCAACCCATGTGGTCTGCCATGCATTCCAAACTGTACCTAATGAGTTTGTATTCTCAGCAAGAACTGCATCGAAATTACCTTCTCTGTTTACTCTAACTTCAGGTAATCTTTCTGAATCGTTCCACACGTCTGTTTCAGGTGTGAGTTTAACATCACCAATAAATGCAAAGACGTGATATGGGTTAACATTGATTGCACGTGATGCCTTGTCTTGATTTACAAATGTAACCTCAGAATAAGGAAGTGTCAATAAGTCACCAGTCTTCTTATAGTTCTGAGATGTTGCACTCTTAAATCCAATATCAAAGAATTGTGAATATGATTGTGGTCTTAATACACCAAGTTGTGAATCAACGGAGTTCTTGTAATCAGGATGGTTTACATCACCGACTCTGTGACCTCTAAAGTTGTCTACTAGGAAACCTGATTTGAATCTATCAAATCCATCTCCATCTAAAATTTGTTTTGTTTGAGTGTCTTTCTCAAGTAATGAAAGAGATGTTACTCTTTCTAAGTTAGTCACTCTCTGATTGATTTTACCAATATCTTTCATGGTAAATCTTCTATGGTCTTGTGACCTAACTCTAATGTTCTTTAAGTTTTTGGTAAACGGAGGAATTGTTAATTCAAACAATTCGATAGCACCATCAACACTCTTTGGTTTGGTTGGAGATAATGCAGGTTCACCTGAAGAGACTTGGAACTTACCTGACTTGTGTAGGAAGAGTTTATCAACTCTTCCAACATAGAATTCAATGTCACCTTGGACACTTGAACCTGTTACAGGAGTGCCAGGCAAACTAGGATTAGTATCATAGTTATAACCTGTGTTAGTTGTCTCTTTGTCTCTTGAAGATTTATAACTTCTACCTTTCTCATATGAGAATGGTGCATATTCAATTGCAGTACTGATATCAGATACTGAAGATAAATCAGGGTTTGCAGATAAATCTATATCATACAACTGACCAACAACTGGTCTGAAGTCTAAGGCATCTGATAATTCATAAGTACCGTCAGGTTCTAAACCACCCAAGTCTACTTTGTTTGCAGAGTAGACAGGAATGTCTTTATATGGTACACTATATGATGTGACATCAAAGAAGTCACCATCACCATGTGAGAATTGGTCAAAAACAATAAGAATCTGATTATTAGGTGCAGGTTCTGCTGGTTTTCTGACTAATTTACATATATCATAGTAACCATCTCTCTGACCATCATCAAAGAAATATCTTGATGTGATATTTGGTGAACCTTGTGATACGTCTGTAAGTGTTGCTTGTGCAAGTGAATCTTGACCAACAACAAACTCATTCTCTTGGAATCTACCTGATATCATATACCAGTACGATGTTCCACCTGAGTTATAGTCAATCAATACAGCACGTGCATTTGATGTTTGTCCAACAAGGACTTCATGAAGTTGGAATGTACCTACTTCACTTGAAAGTGATGCATTAGGTGTAACTGGAGTTCCTCCAACACCTTCATAGATTCCTCTAATTTTAAATACGTCTGCAATACCAAGAGAAATCTCTTTATCTCTAAATGATGAACCATACACTCCTGTGTATGAACCGTTTCTATCACCTGAGACTCGTAATGCACGTCCTTTGTTTAAATCTTTTGTTCTTGGATTTGGGTCTGCAATTAATACTGAGTATGTAACTCTTAAAACGACATCTTCGTTTGCAGCACCAAAACCTGTAAGTGTAATACTCTGACCATCACCATTTTGTGTAGGTGAAGTGTCTTCATAATCTTCTATGTTTAGTGTATCACCTGCAGAGAATGTTGGAGAAGCTGCAGAACTGACATCGATAACTGCAATTGAGAAGTTATCAGTGTTTTGGTCTTCAAATGTACCCTCTGTTTGTGCAATAGTAATATTACCTGATGCACCAATGGTTTGTACTGTTTGTCTTTTAACTTTTACTAAATCTGCAGTGTGGTCTTTAACCCAGTCTCTAGGCCATGAGAAGATGTTTACTGTTTGGTCTTGGTCAATAAGTTTTACACGTCTTCTTTCAACATTACCTTGATATGCATTAGTTGAAGGACTTGTAAGTGTTAAACTGATATCGTTTGTAATTGATGCAACAATAAGTTCTTGGCCACCAAGTGGGTTAACAATAATGTCACCCTCTTTAAGTTCTGATGCAAATAAAGTACCTACACCACTAACTGCAGTGCTTGATGCAGTGAATACTAGTGTACCTGTTAGAATTTTAACTGCATCTGTATTGATATCTGCAGTAAAGGTTTCCCTTGAACCATTTGTTGGTGCCTGTGTAATAGACCTTGTACGGTCAATGTTATAGTTTCTTGGTGTACCATCAATACTACATGCAAAGTTACCTGCACCCTCAGAAGAAAGTGAGTCATTTGATGAGAAGTTTCCTACTACATCATGAACATAAAGTGCATCTGAATTATTATCATACGCAACAATACCAGTAGCACCTGTTGCACTACCTGTTATCTTATCACCTGCTTGTGCAGTACCTGTATGAGATGTATACGGTAATTTGGAGAACATCTTAATGTCAAACATTGACAAATCATATTCTGAATTACTTGCATAGACACCACTTGTGTCTGAACCGTCATGCAATTCAATATCTCGTACTCTTGCATAACCGATAAAATCTTCAGAGTTTTCTGTTCCGTCTACTGCAACAACACTAGGCCATAACTTACAGAATTTGTAAGGAGTGATACCTGTACTGTTAACACCTTGAATTACTTCAGGTAATCCGTGTGCATTTGAAACTCTTAATTTATTACCTAAACGAATAGGTGATTTTGCATTTGATAACGACTTAGTTGAACGTGCCTTTGAGAAAGGAATTGTTGTAGTACCAGTTTTGTCAATTTCAAAACCTCTAACATATGCCTTACCAGGCGATACTTGCATTACAAACTTATCTTCTTTACCACCTGAACCTACAGGATAGAAACCTCTGTTGGTTGTGTCGTCTAAGTGTTCTCTTAATGATTGTGTAAATTGTCTAACTACAAAGTCACCATTTGCATCGTATGTTCTACGTGCAAGTGTCTTTTCAATGGTGTTGTAGATAGGATTGGAAATCTGTAACTCAATGATACCTTGATTAACTCTAATCAATTCAATAAAGTTTGCATCAGTTTGAGTGTCAATAGTGAACTTTGCAAGTGTTAGATTAACTTGGAATCTATCTGCACCTGCAGCGTTCTCGTTTGAAGACCCTTGTGCATTATCTTGTAATGATGAGTCTTCTGAATTAGAAATGAGTTTCTCTTCTATTTTTAGACCAATTCTATATGATGGTCTTGAACTATACTTTTCTAATAGTAAATGTTGTTTTGGAACCTTTACAAAGAAACCTCTTGTAAAGATAACACCTTCATCAATCTCTGCTCTTGAACCAACTCCGATTGAGTTGTTTGTTGATGGAAGGACTTTAAATTCGTTGTTGTTTGCAGATACAGCAGAGTATGCACCACCTGAATCTACAGTTACTTCCTGTAGTTCCTCACCTGCAGTGAATGTGTATTCGTTGTTTGTACCTGAAGTTAGATACTTAAAGAAGATAGTTAATTCGTCATCGGATGTTTTTGCAGAAGAATCTATAACCTTTGCAACAACACCTGAAGTTTTACCACGAATTAGTTTACCATGGAATGATTCTCTATATGTTTCGACAACGTCATCACCATTAGTATTTGGATTCTCAGTATCTACTTTTGCATAGTAAAGTTCTAAGTCAATACCTGACTGAACACCTGCAACAATAGAACCTTCTTTAAAGAAATGTCCACCAAGTCTTTCAACTTGGTTCTGAAGAATTGATTGTGACTGAGTTAACTCTCTTGCTTGTAGAGGTCTTCCTGCTCTGAAGAGAACCTTATGAAAGTTTTTATCTTCAGAGTAGTCATCGTAGTATGGTGATATATTTAAATCAGTTTTTTCTGGCATGTCCTATCTCTTTATTATATTTATTCGTCCCCATAAAGAGGACGAATGATTACATTTCAACAATCAGTTTGATATCTTCAATCTGATCAGCGGCACGTGTTACTGCACCTCTGTTTTCAATGTACATAATCTTCCCTGTAAATCTTTCTACTTCAGGGTGAGTTGTACTCACGGCACTTCCACCAGTTGTTGCAACCTGTACACCGTCAACATAGATAGTGTCACTATTTGCGAAGTCAACATATTGACCGCCTGAGTTTGCAACTGGAATGTGTGATACAACGTTAGTTGATGCATCAACTGATACTACTCTTGATACTGCAGCACTTGAACCGTTTGAGTTTGCATTCATGATTATATCATCAACACTAATGTTACCCACTGACGATACAGTGATTTCGTTGTATGCAGTAAGTGAATCACTTGTTGATACAGTTGTTGTACCTTTAGCAAATGGGTCTTGAATTAAACCAATTCGTCTAAAATCGTTATCTGTTGGGAAGTCACCTGAACCTTCGTTGAACTCAAGTCTTGAGTTAACGATAATATAGTTACCACCAAGTTCTTCAACTGGATTAGCACCATGTCCATATATGGGTGAAATAATTACTTTTGCAGTTGCGTTTGCACCTGAACCAATACCTGTGATTCCATTGATATCAATTGATGCACGTTTGTAACCTGAACCTGCAGTTGTTACAGTGATATGAGTTACAACATTACCTGAAACGTGAACTGTACATTCACCGTTTTGACCGTCTCCTAGGATTGCAACACCAGTGTAGTCGTTATCGTTATAACCTGACCCACCGTTTGTTACTTCAATGTGATGGACAGCACCATCAACTGCTTGGTTCTCAACATCCCATAGAGATGAACCGTCATCGGTGGCAGCAGTACCGATTCCTGTTTCACCATCTACTTCAGTTTGAGCACCTAATGTCTTAACTGGAATAAAATCGTTTGTTACGAATTTGATTGTATCGGATGCACCGATTGTGTACATATACTTCCATAGGTAACCTCTACCACCAGCTGCATTTGTATCAGATGTTTCAACTAATGCAGTAGGACTTGTACCTGTTGGTTTGACTGTTGATGCAATTACAGCACCACTTGAATCTCTACCAGTTCTAATACACTTGTAGACGTGATACTCATCAGTAATTACATAAAATCTTGAGTCATATAAGTTAGTTGCACCTGATGCTACTGCAGTATTTGAAGTTGAGATGTCATGTTGATACTCATCATATGATGTTGCACCTGTTGAATCATAGTTTCTTCTTACCAAACCATGTGTCACGTCAGAAGGTGCAACCTTCTTAAGTGCAATCATGTCTGCAAATGCATCTATCTCTTCACCAACTGCATTAGCAGGTGAAGGGGGTGAATTTTCATCAGTCCAATCGAATGAACGTCCTATAAAAATATACGTTGATGAAGCTGATTCATCAAAGTCTTCTTTGAATTGTCTCGCATTATGAGTACGAAACTTTTCGGTTATAATTGCTGCCATTTCTATCTCCTAAGATATTTATCTAACTATTTATATACTTATGCAGACTTTACATAAGTACTAAATGCAATATTTGTTCTTTTTCTTTCATGAAGAGGGTAATCAGGTATTACAGTATCAGGATAGTAATAACTAAAGTCTGATATTCGGATACCTTCTGATTTGGATTCTTCTTTTAGGAATGCACCTGTTCCATCTTCTAGTATAAAATCATCAGAGTCAGTCTCATCTTTTAAGTAATAAGCGATGTTATATGTCCTCTGACCTTGAATAGTATTTAGTGTACGGAATGTGTGTCCCAGTGGAACAAACGTACTGATATTATTCTCTGAAGACTGTTCGTGTACAAGTACACTGCCGTCTTCCATAATCATTCTATGATAATCTTCTGTATATATTTCATTATCAAATAAGTCAATTGACCTTTCTGAAACGAAGTACTCAAACTCTACTGGTTCTGTTGCAGATTCTAGTGTTGCAATGTCACCATCTTCCAGTAACATTCTGTCACCGTTACAATCTTTAACTATAGCATGTTCGTTTGGTTCAAATCTTAAATGATGAACATGTTCTTCCATCTCGATTCTACTACCATCCTCTAAGACTAGTACCTCATCTTCTTGTGTAAAGACTGAGAAAATTTTACCTTGGTCTGAAGGTCTTCTTTCAGGAACTGAAGCAAAAGAGTTGATAGGTGTTAAGTATTCATCATTATCATCTGCACGACATAAGTTCAAGACTGTCATTGCATCGTCAAGTCTTGGTGAATACTGTATAGGTGTATGTGCAAATGAGTTTATAACATTAACATTAAAGTGTCTGTTCTTATGAGAAGTGTCGTAGTACTCTGACCTTGCACCAAAGTCAATACCAGCTGGGTTTGTTACTGTTGATGCAATTAACACTCCACTGTTATCTACTGTAGGTATGTTATCTTCGAGTCCTGCATCTAACAATACAACCAGTGGGTCAGGTGAAGTATCTTCCATACGGAAGTAATTGGTATCACCTAATCTCCAACCTGTTGTTTGTTCTTCTAATAATGGTTTGCCACCATCTTCAAATACGATATCTCCATGTGGGAAGAAGTCGTGTAACTCAATTTCTCTTGATGAATTGTAGAATGCATCAGGGATATTTGTTGTGTCTCTATCTAATAATAGATAATCATTTCTTGTATCAGGGATGTCTTCGATGTGGTCTGTATCATTGATGAGGATTCTACTTCCATCCTCATAAAGCAGTTGTCCCTCACCTGTATCACCGTGAATAATGATAGTAGGACGGAATATAACTTCAACGTTTAATGAGTTATCTACATCGTCTCTTGTTTCAATGTTAACGTTCTGCAATGAATCGTCTGCAGAAATGATACCTGCAGTTTCATCTGAAACCACAACGTTTTTAATTGCAACCTCACCAAAGAATATGTGACCTGCAGGGTGGAGTAAATCCTTAACAGCACTTCTCCACTTGTTAATTGACTCACCAATCTTGACAACATATGAGTGTGTCTGATAGAATAAACCATCGTGGATGTTTGATGCTGATGCATCAAGTGTACTCTTATCTCCTAAGAGTTGTTCTTCAATAAGACCTTCACCACCAAAGTTACCTCTACCATCAAATCTGTTATTTCTTAATACAACGAATGAATCTGTAAGATTGAAGTTAACAGTTTCTTCGTCTAAGAAGTCACCATTTAAATCAGTGTATATAAGGATATGTCTGTCTGCATCATAAGATACAACGGTTGCAGTTGTGCCTGATACTGCACCTGTTAATTCTATACCTGTTGTTAAATTTGTTGTCGGTGTTTTGATTAACATTGGGTGTTGTGAGGATGGTGCAATAAGACCGTCTTCACTAAAGTTATAACCCTGTTCTTCTACGTTAACTGAACCTACACCACCAATAGTACTTGACCATGCAAATAGTTTTGCACCTGTACCACTAGAAACATTGACCTGTTCCATAGTTTGTGTAGTTTCAGATGTTCCACCAACAATTTGTTTACCAGCAAGGAATGTACCTGTATCAGTTGACCTTCTTGCAATAACTAAACGACCTTCTTTCTTTTCTATTCTAATAAGAAGACCTGTTGCAGTAGTTACACCTGATTCTGATTGATTTACCTGTTCACCGATTTGATACCCTGTAGCATTTTCTACATAAACGTATCCGCCTGGATACACTTTTGGTATCTTTCTATAACCGACACCTTCATCGATTATATTGATTGTTCTGATTGCAGAGTTTGTTGTTTCTAAGTTTGCACGTGTACCATCTTCGTATACTAGATTGTTAAACTCTTGATAGATGTCTACTTGTTGTCCTACACTCAACCCACTGTTGAATGTAATTCTATCGTTTTTCTTTGCATATCCATAAGTGACATCTGCTTCTTGGTATTCGATACCATCAACAAATACTCTAACTTTTTGGTCATTAAAGATTAGTCTGTTACCGTAATTGTCTCTACCATTGAATAGTGTTTGTCCTGCAGTTGCAGTGAATTCAAATTGTCCATACACATCTTTGTTCTCTAAGATGATTTCATCACCAACTGAACCGATAACAGCATGTGCATTACTACCGCCAGTTTCCCTGTTGTCAAATACAACTAACTGTGGTAAACCAATTTGAAGAATAGAGTTATCAGTAAGTGCAAGTGGTTTACTTACAATCATCGATAGTCTATCTTCTGCGATAGACACTACCCTCACTCTTTGAATGTTTGTACCAAATACTTCTTGTCCAACTCTGATTGAACTGTCCAGTTCAGTAGAGAACATTAAGTGTGTTGATGATTCTGAGTATTCTGTTACACAATATGAATTGTCTTCGTATTGTATTTCAAAACCATCTTCAGTTATCATTTGGTCTACTGTACCTTCTGTTACAGCAGAATATGTGTTATAATAACCATTACCACCATCTTCGATATAGATTTTTTCTACACCGCCAGAATTTACTGCATCAACAATTGTTCTTGCTGTTACAGCATCTTTATCTCTATTACCACCAACGAAATCTAATCTGTTATTAATTTCATACAGAGAACCTCTATCGCTGTTCTCTGAAATTAAACCTTCACTCGCCTTTCTTATTATTGTACCATCAGGCACATCTGTTTCTAATCCAGTTCCATGTGGTGAACTAAGTCTTTCTAATACAAGTGTTGCAGATTCTATAATCTCAATAATACGATATTGTGTACTGTGATTATCGAACTCAACAATGTCACCTCTATCAAAAGTTCCAATGTAATTTGCTGATAGAGTGTTGATTCCTACTTTTTGTTTGTCTGCAATTACAGCACCTGCAGTCACTGATTGTACTACTGTCTCTATTACAATGTTATCACCTTCATCTGTAACGAAGTATATTGATGACTTATCAAAGTTCACATCATTGATAACACCTAAGACACGTGCAGTAACATTGGTAACACCATCTCTATCTACTAGGTTTACAATTGAACCTTCAGTGAATGTGCCAATATGATTGTCTGTGATTTCTATTGAGTAGATACCCTTGTCTGTTTCTAAGTTGTAGACGTTTTCTACAATCGACTCTGCTTCAATAAAATCAGAACCTTGTGTGTATTGTACAATTTTATCTGTTGCAGAAGGGATAAGATTTTCATTATCCATTCTAACAACCATACGTCTTTTCTGACTATGGTTTGATTCTGATATTTGAATAGTTTGGTCAAAGGGGTATCTAATTTCTGCATCTTCTCCGTAGAGAATACGCATAAGGAACTTTAATGATTCCTCTGTACCCTTCTTCTTGTATAGGGTACTAATGTTCTTAATTGCAAGTCTTTTATTCTGAACATTGTTAATGTTCAAAGACGGCACAAAATCTTTTTGGAAGTACTCTAAGAAAGATTCTGTAGTATGGTCAATATCTGAATAATCTAAGAGACGATTGTTTGCAAGGATAGTATTTTCTTTAAATGATTTAACCTTTGCAGTAAAGTTACCATCTCTACCAGTAACCGTTTCTCCTTTTGAGAAACCATTACCTGAAATTGTTTTTAGGTATAGTGTCTGACCATTTACAACTCTAATTTCTGCAACGGAACCACTAACGGAACCATAAACATACTCTCCGATTTGGAAAGGAGTTACTTGAACACTATCGCCATTAAATTGTTTGGTTTTCTCCTGTACAATCTTAGAAGTGTAAGCATCAGGAGATGGTGCAACGGTATAGGGTTCCAAAAGAATGGAACCCTGCCCGTCTTCTAAGACAATATCCCCAATCTCCTCAGGAGATTCGAGGACTAGTATTTCTGCTTCTAGAAACTCAAAGTATGCCTTCAGAAACTGTTCAAGTGCAGGTGACTCCTCCCTTACAAATTCAGGTAAGAGAGAGGGTAATCTGTGTGACAGTTTGTCGACAATTAACTTTTCGTGAGACATCTAGAAACTATACCTTATTATTAAGAATTGTTGATTGTAGCACCTGAGTTTGCAACTGGTAACCATACGGAACCATTCCAAACTAAGATACAACCTTCACCCTGTGCATTCAACACTATTTGTGGTGCAGAAACACTTGAATCATGCCATGATGAAACAGTGATGTTAGCTGCAAATGATGATGCCATTCCTGAACAAGATAAGAACTTAATCTGACCTGTATCTGTACCGTCATCTAATGTGAAAGCAACGTCTGCAGTGAATGATGAACCATCTACAATAGTTGTTGATGATGCAGCCAAGTCTGTCGCAGCTGATGATTCAGTTACGATGTCATTGATTGCAAGGTGAGTTGGTACGTTTTCAAAAAGTTGACCAATAGTCATCTTCTTGTTTACTGGTGTACCGCCAGGGTTATCTACGATATGCAACAAATCATCTGATCCAATATCTGAATCTGCGACTGATGATAACGCACTAATTTTTTTATCTGCCATTCTATTTTCCTCCTAAAATCCAATTGAATGGGAAACTACTCAGGGGACTCCTGACCACGTGTTTCATAAGTTAATAATTTGTACTAGATGTTGAACGATATCCAACACCAGCACTACTTTCACCACTTGCGATGGTGTCTACTTCACCTTTGACTTTCACATCATCAACTGATATGTCAATCAAACTACCCCTTGTTGCAACGACATCGTTACCGTCAGGAATAATAGTGAAGTCAATCGTACTATCAACATTAACCGTTGAGGTGAATGTGATGGCATTGATTGTAATTTTTCCACTGGAATACTCAATAGTACCAGCAGCACTGTCTTGATAAATTCTTGTTGAACCTGATAGGTAGTATCTTCTTAGATTACCAGCACCATCTTCGTCAAAGTATTGTGTATTTACAGAATCACCTTGTATCTTAAAACCTGTGGATGATACAACACCACCACCTGCTTTATTGTGATTGTCATGAGGGTTATACAATGCATTACCAAAGTTTACAGTGTATCCCTTTTCTGCGTTAATACTTGCAGTCAAATTCTTTTTCAATCTAACATTAGTTGTGTTAGAAAGGATTGCAGTATTTGATGCATCGATTGATTGTAATAGTTTTGAATGTCTAAACACTGAATCAAAATTGTTTAGATTAGTTGCATCAAATTCATTGATTGCATTGGTCACTATGTTTTCCAATTCACCTACCGATAGGTCAGTATTCTTTGCATTATATTTGAAAGTAGTTGATAAAAGAATCTTAGTGATTTCAGGTTCGACAATAATAGGTCTTACTGTTAAAATGTTTAGTGCCTTTAATTTGTCTACTACTGTTTTCTTTTCTGTGTCTGATAGATAGTCTGCATTGTTTGGTTTGATTGCAAGGAACACTTTACCATACTCAGGTGGGTCATTGTCTTCACCACCCCACACTGCAACTGCATCTGCATTCGGATAATACTCACTGACCTTTGCTTTGTAGTCATTCAATGTTACCAGTCTGTTTTGTGAAGTGTAGAATTTGTTTGCTTTAAACTTGATAGACTCAATTGATTCTTTCTCTGCACCACCTGTTGAACTCTGTTTAGTTGTAATAACTGCATCAAAGAAACCGTTGATACCACTCTGCATGTTGAAGATGTTTGCACCATCAGCATGTTCTTCATCTACCACAATATAAGTTACAGTGATGAGGTCACCGTCTTTTAATCTCTTACCTAATACACCGTCACCAAAATAAATCTCTGTAAACTGTTCATCATTCTCTTGAGCATAATACACTCTTGATTCAGTGTTGATGTTTGAGATATCTGTAGACAAAGTGTAGGTTTCTATATCACCATTTGAATCTACAGTAACTGTGATGTGTGACTTGTCAACTCTACTATTTGATAACACATACTTTGGATTTTGTATTTGATTATCATGTATGTACTTGTCGGTTACATACTGACCTTGTACTAAGTTTACATCAGAATAAAAATAATTTGTTTTGTTTTGTTGAGGTCTTACTGAACTAGGTACAACAAACTCATAAGTTGTACCGTCATATGAAGTACTAAAGATAGCACCCCTTTGAAGAATCATATTTGTAGTTGATGGTAATGACCCATCAGGATTTCTTACATTTCTTAGATTAATATCTACAATTGCAGAAGAACATTTTTCTGATGCAGGTGTAAACCCTAAGTCCTTTGCACGTGACACTACATTCTTTCTAATTTGTGCAGAGTCTAAGAATAACTCTGAAGCTGCAATGTTTGTGTTTACTGCACTGATATGTGATGAGTATGCAAGTAAGTCAATAAGCATAGACATTGTTGACCCTTCGAAGTCATAGTCTTTGAATTTCTCTTGACCTTTTAGATAAGACTTGAGATTAAGTGCAATCTCATCGAAGTCTAAATCGGATACATTAATTTTTGAACTGTCTATTGCCATTATCGAACCCTAGTAATTGTGAAGTTTATCTGTTGACCCCTTAGTCCATTAACTATACTGTAGAAAACTGTTACGTCTAATTTATTATTATCACCCAATGTATTAAAAGAAACATCTACGTCTCTTGCACGAGGTTCAAATCTTTCGATTTGTTCTTTGATTTTATTCTTAAGTCTTTTAACCTTACTAGTGGTGTCTAGTTCAAATAGATTATCTCTTACTGATGCACCGAAGTTAGGTTTAAAGGGTCTTTCATATTTATTCGTTTGTATAATGTTCCTAACAGCACGTCTAACTGCATCCGTGTCTTTACGAAGTGTAATATCACCTGTAATCGGATGAGGTTTAAAGGATAAATCCAAGTCTGCATATGCAGCTTTGGTGGCAATTGTCTTGCCTTCTGACTTTACGTAATCTACCATGTAACTATTTATAACACAGGTAATGATTTGTTAGAGAGGAATACAGAAACAATTCCATTTATGGGTGCAGAATTGAATGTTATAGTCCCATCTTCATTATCAGTGTATGTATTAGGTTTCTGACGTACCCCATCTATGAAGACATATGTATTACTACCTGAACCATCTGTTGGGAAATCAACACGAGAACCGTCTGCTTCGAAAGACGTTTCGTCTAGTGATTCATCAATACTTGTACCCCTTACAGTTACTTTTGGTTTTGTACTAACAACATCTGCAATCGGATTACCATCAATCTCACCAAAATCAGGAAGATTTAAACTAATACCGAGAGGTAGTCCAACCATTTTTAGGAAATCACAGAATGTTAAATTAAGGAACTCGAATATTATACCTAATCCTATTTTATCTAAGAACTTTTTAATAAGTTTGACCCATGCCCAAAACAGTTTAGATGCCCAATTAACTTTAAAGTCTTGCAATGCAAGTTTAAACTCTGCAATTTCTTGTTCAATTGACTTCACTGTTGTCTCAATTTCATCACCAATAATATCTCTTACTGACATTCCAAAAATTGAAAGTTCTAGTATTGCATCCCTAATCCTTTGTCTAAATTCATTCATCTCTTTGAAGAGTTCATCTTCAAGTTTTTTTCTCTCCAACAATAACTCTTCTTTTGCAGCGATATCCATATCAGGATTATCTTCAATTAGTTTATCGATTTCATTTATTTTTTTCTGAATACCTAGTTTTGTTTTATCAAATTCATCTTTGATATACTGTACTGCTTTATCAATGAGTTCATTTATATCTAAGTTTAATACATCCATAATTTCACTGAATGGTAAGTCAGGTAAACCCAATAAGTCCCATATCTCGTCAAACAAATCTATAAGTGCTTTAAATGCTTTTATATGCCAATTCAACATCCAGTCTTTTATTTCTAATTCGATACATTGAAATGCTTGTTCAACTTTTGCATCAACGTCTTCTAATCCTAACTCACCATCAAATGCTTTACAGTGGTCAGGTAATAACTGATAAATTTTATCAACAAACTCTAGTCTTGAAAGTGTGAGCTCACCAAGTGTCTTTTCTAAATTCTCCTTTTCTTCTAAGAGTTTTGCTTCTGCTTCAGCACTTAGTGATTGTGGGTCTTCTTTTAGTTTGTTGAGTTCTTCATCTAACTTTTCAATATCTTCTTTAACACTTATAATCTGTTTTACTATCTCTGAACCTGCAATTTGGTCTTTGAGATATTTCTTATAATCAGGTGATGTAACAAGTTCAAGCATATCAATGGAGATGGTAAAAACTGTAATTGTGAAGTTTATACTAAAAAACTTCTTAACAAATTCTGCAATTTTAATAGGGATATACAAATGAAACTCTGCCATCATTTTAGTGATTGCATCGTTACATTCTTTTTGCCAGTTACGATTTTGGTCTTTATTCCACCAAGGTTCTAATGCATCTTCGATAGTTTCCATTAACTCCCTGATAGTCTTAATAGTTTCATCTATTAATAAAATAGTAGTTAAGATGGATGCAACTTTATCTGCAGTTTCATTTTTTATTGCTTCTTCGCCTGGATCAGGGGGTGTTTGATTTGCAGCAGTAATGACACCTCCACCTGCCTCTCTTCTCTCTGCACCTTCTTCTATCACTTTCATCCATTCATCAGGTAATGTTGGAACATTGGGTGCAACCCTGTATCCAACACCGTTCTCATCATATTCTATATTATCGACCCAATATGACCTAAACCAAAATACATAGTAATCATACGGAATACCATCTTGACCTTCAGGTATTTCTCTACCTCCAGCATATGCATCAGGAAGTCTATAGAAGTTAGTGTCCCACCAACCACCAAATATTTCAAAGTTTACATACACGATTCTTTCAAAGAAACCTAAATGCCATACACCAGCTCTTCCTAAGTTATTTCTACTTTGTGACCACGTCCAAGTTGCAGGGTTGGGTTGTTTTGAAAACCCCTCATATTTGTATCCTGCACGTTCAATAGGTGGGCCACCTGGCTCTACCGAAACCCAAATTCTAAAAGATTGTGGGCCCTGTGGAATGCCTGGCATGTTATTCCAAATATCATATCGTCCTGTTAATCCCACATCATCTTCAGGAACATTTCCCAAATAATGTGCAAATGATATAACATCACCATTACGAAGTGACGATGTTATTCTACCTCTACTTCTATAAAGAAGTTCATCCATAACTACTGTAGCCCCTGCATACACATGAGGATTCCATCCACCGACAGTTTTAGGTTGTCCACCAGTTCTTACAGTATTATAACCTTCAGTAAGTGATTCTAGAGTTGCAATGGTGCTTAAGATACCTTGACGTTGTTCATCGGTTAATCCTTCACCAGTTTTGAGTTGTTGATAAAGTTCACCAATCTCTCTTTCACTGGTTGTTCTAAACTCTAAAAGTTTTGCTTCAAGTTTACTTGGGATTTGACCTATCTGATTGAATGCATTGATAAGGTCTGCCTTTGTGGGTAGATTGAAGAGATCCCCTTCAGGACAAGGAATTATTGTAGGGATTTCTATTTTTGCAGGTTCTACTGTCATGAATTCATCTTCACTTCCACTGCACTCAATACGATATTACGAGCAGAAGTGAGATTCATGTCTTTACCTGACCTGATATCCATTTTTCCTGATACGTCAAACTTACCGTCTCCGTATGCTGTCACATCTGCATTACCATTTGCGTGGATTTTGGCATTTCCTAAAATACGTACATTAACATTACCACCAACATAGACTTCTTGGTTTTTACATGTAACATGGTAGTGGTCATTCACTACATGGTGGACTTCAGAACCATCAGGGTGTATCTCTGTAAAGGTTCCTGACCTATGTTCGATTGCAAGTCTTTCTGCTTCGAATGTGTCATCTATTTCTATTAAGTGTCCTGACTCTGTATGTAAAACTTTGTTGTATGGATACACTGGATTTGCAGGTGAGTTTGGATAGTGTTCCATACCTTTTATGGAGTTAATCTTTCTGACACTATAGTCACCTTCACCACGGGCAAACTTTGATATGTCTGATTCTTCAAAGTTCAGTGGGTAGTATGGAAGTTCATCCTCTTTAATTTCTGCATGGTCAACTGACGAACCACTTCCATCGTACTTGATATCTCTTCCTTCAATTGATGGTTGTTTGGGTGCAGTGTCCAATGCATATGTCAAACCCCATGACCTGTTTGGTGCAGAGGTTGGTGATACACCATCTTCTGTGTCCTTATAATCTTCTTCTTTTAATCTACGTGGGTCATTGAATCCTTTGTCTACTTTACGAGATAGGATAGTACCATCAACTGTTTGTTTGTATCCATCTGTAGTGATACCTGTTGACACTCCTAACACTACAGGGTCTTGTTTGGTCGCATCTCTAAAGAAACCGAATACGGTTGCACCTTCTACGAGACCGTGTGAGTTAAATCCGATACCTGATAAACCACCTGCAGTAGTTGGAAGAATTACATGAGCCCATGGAAGGTCAGGTGTTGCAATCTCTGATTTGTTGTCTGTATGAATACCGTGAATACGTACACGAACCCTACCTACTTTGAGAGGGTCATGTCTGTCTTCTACTACTCCAAAAAAAGTTTCCATTATATAACTTCTCCACCAGCAACATTCTCAAGTGGTTTATAAGATGCAATATCTTTTGCAAAACTTTCTTTAACACATTCTACATGTATTACACCACTCTTCTTAAACGGATAACCCTCAAAACATAAATCTGTTATAAGATATCTATTGTCATTTAATTCGTTTTTAATTTTATTATCAGGTTTTTTAACTTCAGGTTCAGGTATATCTAGTGTAATAATTGAACCACAACTGATATCTGTTCTAAAAGGAATGTCAAGTTTCATAACATGTTGTTGAAGTATCTCTAACAATGCACGTCTCTCTAGTCTTGCAGAATCTACAACTTTATTACCTTCAAAAATTTCAGGTAAGGTAATATCATCTGCTTCACCATAGTTATGCATCATGTTAAAGTCTTCAATAACTACACTATTGAATGCCTTATTAGGTGCAAAATCAGCATCTTTAGGAACTGAGGGTGGACTTACAAATGGGTCTATTTGGTTTTCAGGTTCTAGTATCACCTCTTCATCATCTAATCTAATTATTGGAAATCCTGAAAGGTGTGTACCTCGTTTCATAGTTTTTGCAAGGTCATAATGATGTTCTTCTTCAATTTTTTTCAGAGGATTGTACACTCTAGTTGAAGATGCATAAGCACCTGCAATTTGACCACGTAGTGTATCAAACAATTGTGGTTTCTCGTATCTTAGGACAGTAGAGTTTAAACCGCCTGGTGCATTGATAGGTATATCAAGTGAATCGACACTTGCAGATTTAGGGTAGTAATTAAATGCAACTGGAAATTCTCTTTCAAACATCTCATCAACTGACATGAATCTAAATCCACCATTTAATGTCTGAAATAAAAAGTATCCGTTTCTCCAAGCTGCATTGACTGACCTATCTGCATTGTTTACACAGTAATCTAAAAATTTATTGATTGTCCAATTGGGACATATGAACTGTACATTTTGTGGAAGTGTTGATTCCCAAAAGTCTACTTCTGCATCCTTCATGCTTCCGAATTCTTTCATCGTTTTCAAAATCATTGATGAGTATGAACCTCTAAATGTTCTGCTCATTCTTTGTTTTTGGATGTAAAACAATCTCGGTTCACATAATTTAAGTTGATAAGTTTGTGACTTATCATCAACTCTTATATTGTTAAGGACTTTATAGACTCTTAGAGTTTTATCTATTGAGAATTTCTTTTCAGATGTATCCCCAACTCCCTCTTTCCCACGCAGTGATAATCTAACATGTTCTTGTCCAGTGATTTTATAATTCTTTAAAAGGTTGACACCATCGATAATAGAAATGTCTGCTGATACAAACTTATTGTAGATACTTTCAAACAGACGAAAGTTTGCAACAATACCTTCGATTGCAATTGAATCACCCTCAGGTGTAACTAGTGTCATTGCTTCAATGACAAACTCGCCAGGATTGAAGTTTCTCTTTTCCATTAATTAGACATTAAACGTTCAAACTCATTTACCACTCTATTGATTAGTTCAGGTCTAATGATTTTGATTTTACGTTTTTCCTCATTGTGTTCCATTTCATGTTCTATCAATGAAACGGAGGTATAACCATTTTCAAAATAGTTTTTCTTTAAACCATCTGAATTAACATAATGAGACACGCCATCTTTCATCTCAATGACATTTTCTATTTCAAATGATTTACCACTAACTTCACCAGTGATTACATCACCAGTTCTCCATTTAGTGCTATTAGTTACACCTAGTCTTTTATATGTAGGTTGTAATTGTAACACTCTTCCGTGTCCAACAGGGGTTGATATTTTTTCCCCCAAGAGGAATTTTTTGTCTTGGTCTATTAAATCAGATACATTTGTTACAGTAAGATAATGGCCTGGATATTTTTCTTTCATGTATATATCAAAAGTTTCAGTGTCTTTATGCCAGTCGTTATAGTTTAAGAATTCGTTAACTAGAAATAATGTCCAGTGTAAGTCACCGTTACCATAGATTTTAGTTGCAACGATATCAGGTCTTTCACCATCTTGCAATTCATAATACTCATAATCTATGATATCATTTATAAAACTTTGTTCAACAGTAGATTTTCTAAAGAAGTCTCTGATGGTGACATACTTACCACTCTCTAATCGATATCCTATCTTAGGAAAATTTTTAAATAGTTCGTTTGCCATTATCCGCCTCCACCAGTTGACTCTTCAAGAACACTTGTACCACCTGAAATTTCACCTCTAAATTGTTCTGCAAACGGACTGATTTGTACATAGTTCTCTTGAGATAGAATCTTAATCTCTAAGAATTCCATTGTTAATGTTGTTTTAATAGGTTGACCATCTACGAATGTTGAGAACTTTTGTCCACCAGTATGGTCAACATCACATTTTGAACATACCATAGGTAAGAAACCATCAACCTTTTCTGAAATTGGGCCTTCAAATTCTACATCAAATATGTTTGGATAGTTGAAAAAGTTTTCTATGTCTCCACCGTCTTGGGGTGCAAATGTATCAGGCAACATAGCAGTTCTAAATGAGAAAATGATATTATTCATCATCTCTGCTTCTTTTTGTGATTTAGGATAGAATTCATATGTAAAGTTAAATGACCTAAATCCAATACCATCTAACATTTGTTCTTGCATAGGATTAACTGCACGACCTTGTGTAAGATTAGTCAATCCTCCTGTTATAGAATCTGCCATTTTATTACCTACAGATTTAATTGCACTCATTGCTTCTGTACCCATATTCTCAAATGATTCTGCACTCAGACCATTCTCACCAAATCCTTCAATAACATCTGCAATTGCTTGGATGGCAGCACTCTGTCCTTTTGCATTGTAGGTGACGTTTGCTTGTGATAATAGACCATCAGGTACATACAATTTTATTTCAACTTGATTATTATCTGAAAGTAAGTTTGCATTTCTACCACCACCTCGTTTCTTTCTTGGACGAGTGGTGAAAACAATCCAATTATCTAAATCCTCTAAAGGATATTGTAAATCTGTAAATGATGTTGCAGGATTTGCTTTTGCAAATCCTTTATTTTGAGTAGATGAACTAATTTGAGACTCAAGACTTGAACGTCTCTCTTCTAAACTTTCTCTTGCCTCACGTGCTTGTTCTCCCAGTTGGTCAATAACTGAGTTGAAGTTGAGACTTTTGATTTTACTCTCAATACCTTTGACTGAATTGAGTGCAGACTTTGCCTTGTTTACTTTACTTAAAAGTTTATCAATGAATGACATATAAATAATCCTAAAGAGTTTACAGTTATTTATGTCATACAGTGGTAAGTTCAAACCGAAGAACTATAAAAAATACAAAGGAGACCCTACTAAAATCTTTTATCGTTCTCTATGGGAACGTAAGTTTATGGTCTATTGTGATAACAATCCTGCTATTATAGAGTGGGGAAGTGAAGAAATCATCATACCGTATCGTTCACCTATCGATAAAAGGGTGCATCGATACTTTCCTGACTTCTATATAAAGTATGTGAACACTAGGGGACAATCGTTACGTGAGATTATCGAAGTTAAACCTAAGAGACAGACACTACCACCCAAAGAACAGAAACGTAAAACCAAAAAATTTCTCAACGAGATTGCCACCTATGCAGTGAATCAAGCAAAATGGAAAGCTGCAGAAGAGTTTTGTGCAGACAGACGAATGAGTTTTAGAATATTAACGGAAGACCACTTATTACCAAACAAGAAAAAATGAAAGCAGTAATCTTTGACTTAGATGGAGTCCTCATAGATTCCAAAGAAAACATGCGAACTGCATGGGGTATGGTAATGTTGCAGTGTAACATCAAAGTTCCCTTTGAGAAATACTTTGCAGAGATTGGTAAACCCTTTGAGGATATACTAGACACCATAGGTATCAATCATTCGCACACTCTCATCAAAAGCATCTACGACCATTACTCTAAAGAGACACTAAACAAAGTTGAGTTTTATGATGGTGTATTTGATACACTAGTGGAGTTAAAAAAGACATACAAGATTGCTATAGTTACATCGAAGTCTGAAGATAGGACTCATCAAATACTATTGAAACTCCCACGTTTTGATTGGGTCAGTTGTCCTCGTAATTCCAGTAGAGGTAAACCAGCACCTGACCAACTACTATATACACTTGCACACTTAAAGGTAGACCCTGCAGATGCAGTCTATGTCGGTGATATGCAATCTGATAAAGAATGTGCAGACCGTGCTGGTGTAAAATTTATACATGCAAACTATGGATACGGTGAAGTACAATGCGAACACTCTCTAAACCGACTGTCGGACTTAATCAAGTTATTGGATTAATTCCTGCACGTTGGAAGTCAACTCGATTCGAAGGTAAACCCCTCGAACTTATAAATGGTATCCCTATGATTCATAGGGTTTATAATCAATGCATCCAAGCAGAGTCCTTAGATAGAGTTGTTGTTCTTACAGACGATGAACGAATCAATCAGTACTGTGCATCAAATGAAATACCATGTGTTGTGGTGGACGAACCATGTCACACTGGAACAGACCGATGTGCAAAAGCAATTGAGATACTTGATGGGGATTACTTCGTAAACATTCAAGGTGACGAACCTGTCATCGACCCTTACACTATTGACACTTTGGTACGTACTTTTGCAGAGTCACCGAATACTTGCGTAGGGAATGCGTATGTACGTATTACTGATTACTTTAAAATAGAAGATAGAAATGTGGTTAAGGTAGTTTGCGATGATAGTAGACAAGCAATGTTCTACTCTAGATTACCTATTCCTTATCCCAAGTGTGATGATACAGATGTGGTTGACTATTATCAACAACTAGGATTGTATGTGTTCACAAGAAGAGGGTTAGAACTCTTCTCTCAGTTAGAACAAAGACCACTAGAAGAAGCAGAACAAATTGAGATGTTACGATACTTAGAACATGGATACGATGTACAAATGGTTGAAGTCAAAGATGTAGGACTGTCCGTAGACACACCTGAAGACTTAAAGAAAGTTGAAGAGTATCTTAAACTGTTAAGTTGCTAATGCAGCTGTACGACCTATTGATGGGTCTGAGTTTCTAGTACTAATCTTACTTGATATTTGTGTTTGACTGTTAGATACGTTTTGTTGTGTCACCATTGAAGTAGACATCACTGCATTCATAGCAGTTTGTTTTGCACTGTCCACATCATCTTGTCCCTGTTTTAACATTGCTGCAGTTCTAACTTCATCGTTTGGTATGATGTTACCACTCTGACTTGGAGTAAATATTTCAGGGCCTTTCTCGCCAACAAGATAAGAGTTTCCTTTTGCAACTGGGCCACCCATTGCTCTCTCACCATCTACTTCATCATCACCACCGAATCCTAACCATCCACCAACAGTGTCTTTGACGTTACCCCAACTAAATGTTTCTTTTATCCAGTCCCACACCTTTCCTACTTGTTCATTAATAAAACCAAATAGACTAAATGACTCTCCGTCTTCAGACAACTGGAATCCAAAGATTCCTGCAATCCACTCTATAACCGAAGAGTAAACACCGTCTATGAATTTTAATAAAGACCAACCACCTTCTCCATCATCACCTTCTGATTTACCCCAAGCAAAAATACCTTTAAACCAACCGACAACTGTATCAAAGAGACCGAATATAAACTCTGACATTCTGAAAGGTTCATCAGGGTCACCCCAACCAAATATACCTTTTATGAAATTAATTGCCATGTTAACTGGTAACATGACTATGTCTATCAATCGTCCAAATAGACTTGTGTCTTCATCAAATTTAAATAGGTCTGTAATCGATTTAAATGCAGATTTAATTCCACCCCATATCGCACCTATTACAACTTTACCGTATTCGTATATTTTTCCAAAGAACCATTGAATTGAATCAAAGAACCATGGGAACTTCTCATCAAATACTTTGAGTGCCTTATATGCAAGTACAGCAAGAGCTACAACTGCAACACCAATTAGAATGAATGGCATCATCCCTAGAATCATAGAACCTAAGGATATAAGTGCTGTTCCTGCAAAGACAAGTGCAGATTTTAAGAATGCACCTGCACCAACAAGGAATGCCTTACCTGCCATTGCAAGGGTTTTAAATGCTTTACCAAAACTTGAAAATGCACCTTTAATTCCACCCATGAAATTTTTTGATATCTTCCCAATACCTGTTTTAAATCTTTTGGGACTAAGTGACTCACCGATACCATCTTTAAATGCAACAAGTTTATCTTTTAGTTCTGTTCCTGCACTGACACCGTCTGCATCACCTTTTGCAAATTTACCCTTGTTGTCTCTAACCTTCCCCTGTGCATCAACTTTCTTTTTACCAAAAAGACCACTAATTCTATCAGGGAATTGTTTAAAGTTTTTAATACCTGCTGAAAGACCTTGGTCAAATTCTGCAGAACGGTCTCTGAATAGATTTACAAAACCATCAGAAAATGAAGTTAATCCTTCTTTAATTTTTTTATTAAAGTTACCTATATTTCTAGGCAATATAGCTCCATAATTCAACAATCCTGTAAACATTTCTGCAACACCAGCACCAACTGATATGATACCAGTTAAAGTACTTTGTAGTCCTCCGAAGAACTCTCCTAGTTTACCTGTGCCTGCAGTAAGGTCTACGAGACCAAAGGTGAGACCTTTGATACCTTCTTGAATTGAATTCATACCTTGTGATACACGTTCAAATCCACGTGCAACACCAAAGGATTGACGGTTGATATCTTTTTCTTTCTCTACAATTTTCTCTTGATTCTCTACACTCTTCTTGAGAACCTTTTCTTTCTCTTCAAAAGTATCTGTAAGGCTTTCTAGTTTAGAAGTATAGTCAGAGAGAACTGCAGAATGTTCGGCAGAACCTTCTTTCAACATGGATAACTCTGCATCACGTTGTCGTGCAAGTTCAACTTGTTGACTGTCAAATTGGTCTTTTGCACTCTTTAGACTTGCATTGTAGGATTGCAATGTAGCACGTGCTGCATAGAGTGGACTTGATGCCTTCATGAATCCTTGAGTTGCATTAGAGAATGCAGTCCCAAGTTTTTTAAGGGGGTCTATCAACAAGTCTGTGTTGTTATCTGCCATTTATTTAAATTCCTATTGTTTACTGAATGCTTTACCAGCTTCAGCAATACCAAATGAACCTAAGGTTACTACTACGAATGAAGTGTAGATAGTGTCAGAGATTTGTAGGTCTTGTCCCCAAAATCCTGTTACTAAATCTACAATACCGAATGCAAGCATCATTAAGAAAGATGCGAAACCAATGATTGATTTCTCATTGATATCGTTCTCATCTCTAAACAATGCACCAAACGAAAACTTCGTTTGGGGTTTTGCAGCCATAGTTGCAATCTTCAGTTCCTTTGACATTTTTTCCATCTCTTTAATCTTGTCGTTTGCCTCATCTAGTTTTAACACTAGATTAGTGTACTTATCAAGATCAATCTCGACTTCATTTCTGCCTGTGTCTACTGTTTCTGTTGTCATTATGTGTCCTCTAAATTAAATCACGTACACATAATATAAAAATTATCGTCTCATTTTTTGTTTCTCCTGCTTCATCTTTTCTTCTTCAAGATGTGCAAGGAGAAGTCTAATGTAAACCTCTCTTTCCCACGGCATCATTCCATCTAATTCAGTTAACGAATACTTGTGGTGTTGCATTAACTGAAAATTGGTCTCATAATAATTGACCATATTCTCATGAGAAAGAGCTATTAAAAAAAACTTTGTAGTCCTTGTAATAGTCTACTTTGCTCTTTGTTACATAAATTACACTGGAACTCGACTTCTTTTTCAAGTCTAGGCATGTCTTCAAAGAACTCAGAAATTAATTGAACCTGTTGCATGGTTAAACTTTCAACAAACTCATCCAAGTCTTCTTTTGAAACATCAGAAGATTCATAAACATTTTCTTCATCGAAGATTGTGTCTATACTCTTTTTCAACACTTCCATTGTCATTTCATCTTCTGCAATATCACCCATTGTACTCATTGCTCCAACTGAGGGAACTTTAAGTGTCAAACCAGTTGTGTCATTTAACATAACTTTATTGTCTTCAGGTATAGAACCTTTTACTTCAACATCATCAAGTTTAATCTTGACTTGTCCTGACCCTTGACAATCTGTTTCACCACATCCAACTACAACGTCTGCAGATTCACCAACTGATACTGACCTAATCTTTAAGAAAAGATATTCAAGGTCAATCATCATTAATGCATCCACATCCAATGAGTCAAATGTCACATTACTAATAAGTGTCTTCACTGCATCTAAAATCTGTGCATTGCTTTCACTCTCTCTTGCCAACATTAAAACTTTCTGTTCTTTAACTAAGAACGGTCTATACTTTACAGTACGACCATCACTAGGTAACTCACATGTGTAAGTTGGCGTTGTTTGGATTGGTAATCCCATAATCTACTCCATTATTATAATCTATCCGAAGATAGAACCAATTCGACTTAATCTTTCATCCAGTTTATTCAGACGGTCATTGAAAGAATTACCTTTACCAAACCTGTCTGCAATCTTTCCACCTTCCAAAAGAATATCGAGAATCTTTCTTCCTTTATTTATAAGACTTCCTGCAGATGGATCTTCCACATATCTTGTTGAGAATGTTCTAAATGCAATTGTGCAAGTAAATCTCATAATACTATCGGTTGATGTTGAATTTAGTTCCATAGGTGCAAATGCAACTGGATATGCTTCGAATAATCTATACTCTAATGCACCCTTACCATTTTGTCTTAATTGTTTAATTATCACTTCACCAATGTAATTGTTATAGTATGAATAAGTGGGTTTTGCACGATTACCTGATGCAACAATATTGTTTGATGGGCCATCTTCAGTATCACCTTCTGTGGTGGTTGATGCACCACCACTTATGATTTCATCCATCCATGCTTCGATTAGAAATCTATCTGCAAAAGATGAATCACATAAGAAAGTGAAGTCAACCTGACCACCATCGTATGCAGTTTGAAATGGTAAGTTTCTAATAGGCCCGTATTCTGAAAACTGAGAAGTTTCTAACTGTCTGCCTGGCAAACTGCAAGATTCAACTCTTAATCCTTCCCAATTAAGTCCTAGATTAGTACAATAAAAATCTACTTCAAATCTATTGGCTCTAGCACCATTATCAAAATTACTTTTAAATTTATCTATATCTAAATGACTCATCCAAATTTCCTTCTACTATCTGCATACACTGTGTTTGCATTCGTGTTAAATCTTTGAAGTGGTAACATACTTACCACATCCCAGTGTTCAGGTAATACTCTTTGTATCCTACTATCGATGTGTGACCATAGATAACGTTTTACACATGGAATGCCGTACTTCAATTTACTGACTGACTTTAATAATTCATAAGTTAGTTTAAATCTTGCACCTTCTTCTAAATCTTCATCA
>Ga0222718_10000036_pt1 | contig 141234 bp, 112 predicted proteins | sample C33_27DmetaG_FD_165045 | JGI IMG/M metagenome (GOLD analysis project Ga0222718, IMG submission 165045) | Estuarine water microbial communities from San Francisco Bay, California, United States - C33_27D | ecosystem: Environmental > Aquatic > Marine > Unclassified | place: USA: California...
TACAATACCGAACGAATCCACCAGACGTTAAACTACCAGACGCCTGAGGAATTCGAGAAAGACTACGCAGCCAGGCTGGCTGCGTGAATGAAAGATTTGTTCTCCGTTATTGTTGGTCTACCGCAAGATGATTGTCCACCACAAAATCAACGATATGATCGATCTGACTTCGGTGGAAATTTTCATAAACTATGTACTCGCAAGCGAGAATTGATGCTTCATCAATGTCTCGTTTAGCAAAATCAAAGAATATACTATGGTGGACACGGTAAGGATCTACGATCTTATGATCTTCTCGAAAATCACTGGTTAAATTTTGGTAGACGGTGCGGGCAGTCTGATACTCGTCTATCAATCGCTCGAACTCTCTTATTCGGGGTGATTGATTTGAGAATTCAATGTCCGCTCCAGCGCAATCAAGATTGGGCAGAAAGACAAGAAAAGTCAAAATCGACGATGCGAGACACAACAGCGAAGTAGAGATCAATTGCTTCGGCAACAAAGCAATGACTTTGATTTGATCTGAAATGTTCATGCGTTTAAGCGTACTTGTTGCACGTCCACTCAGTCAAGGTGCAACTATTCCCAGGCTTGTCGATGAACTATCTCTGGTTGCGTCAATATCGAATTAACGCCAGTTCATAACTGATCTGCAACTAACCGCTTTGACTACTGCTTCGCCTGATTGGCGACTGCTTCGGCGGCTTTCTTGGCGGCTTCCGGGTCGCCGAGATAGCCTTTGCTGACGACGTTCAAGTCGTCGTCGAAGTCGTACAACAATGGAATGCCGGTCGGGATGTTGAGACCGGTGATCTCTTCTTCCGAGATACCGTCGAGATGTTTCACCAAGGCCCGCAGGCTATTGCCGTGAGCGCCAATGATGACGTTTTCACCACGTTCCAAGCAAGGCTTGATGGTCGATTCCCAGTAGGGCAAGAAACGGTCGAGAGTGTCTTTTAATGACTCGGTAGCAGGTAACTCTTCCGCGGAGAGATTCCCATAGCGACGATCATGTTTGGGATGTCGTTCGTCATCTTCAGGAATCGGTTCGGGTTGAATGTCGTAAGAACGACGCCATTTGAGAACTTGCTCCTCACCGAATTTTTCCAATGTCTCTGATTTATTGAGGCCCTGCAGGTTGCCGTAATGCTTTTCGTTCAGTCGCCATGATCGCGTGACCGGCAGCCACATCAGATCCATTTCGTCGAGTGCAATCCATAACGTGCGAATGGCACGTTTGAGGACTGAAGTAAAAGCGCGATCAAGTTCGATTCCTTCTGCCTTAATCAATTCGCCAGCGGCTTTCGCCTCTTCGCGTCCCTGATCGGTCAAATCGACGTCGGTCCAACCGGTAAATCGGTTCTCAAGGTTCCATTGGGACTGACCGTGACGGAGGAGAACTAATTTTGGCATGATTGAGGTCTTTATAGGCATGAATGGCTAAGAGTCATCGCACACAGGCGACAGCCTGCAGGATCTATTGATTTTTCAGCATTTTACCCGATCAGGCTCGACATGAAAACCGAACGGGAGTGATCTTACTCTTCGCGAAACTTCTTATGGCAGGCGGCACACGAACGAGTGGCATTGCTGTACAGATCACGCGCTTTGTCGGTGTCCTTCTCGCGGATCGCATCGGCGATGGCCAGAAAATCATCGTGCATCATCTTCGAGGCTTTCTGCCACTCTGCCATGTCGGCGTCATCGAATGCATAATCTTCATTGGCGTGTGTTGGATAGGCCAGGATCGCTACGGTGACGGCATCGAGCGCATCGGCTTCAGGATCGCGTGAACGTCGTACTGTTCGCTTGAGTCCTTGATACAGATAATTCACTTCTTCCATCATGTTGGGAAGATCGGCAACCTCATACCAACCAATCTCCTGAAATGAACCTGTGATCTTCATGGCGCTCAGATTGGCACGAACATTTTGCAATCCAGACTCGGCATCAGCATAGGATTCTGCCGAAGCAATCTTCTGACCTGCCGCGCGAATCGCCAACACATGAACCTCGGCCGGAACATCTTTGTACTGAGTCAACGCATGTGCGAGCACAGCGATGGCGCCTCCTTTGGAGGTAATCTTGTCACGAGTCAAATTGTCTTCAAAGCGTTTGGGGTCCGTCAGATAATCTTTGGCCAGTGTTTCAGTATGTCGCTTGATGGCAGCCACCAGTTGCTCAGAAGTTGCTGTTTTCTCCAGACTCATTTTCTCTTCAGGAGCGGCTCCTGAGAGCAGGCAAAGAGCCGGTAGTAGCAAGCATAATGGCATTATTGACTTATGGAAACGCATGAGAAGCCTCGATTATGGTAGTTTCAGGGTGGTCTGACTCAGTTAGGAACTGCTGTAATTGTCTCCCGAGAGGCTCCAGCCTGTCAAGCAAATGCTTGCAGATGCCTGATTCTTCCCCATTTTTGAGGAATTTCTGCAATCTGACCGATACCCGGCCCGCCCAGCCGTGTTTATATCTTCATAGACGGGATACCTTCCGTCTGAATCAAACACAGCAAATTACTCCGACTCTTTCGAGACGGCCACACATTTTCAGGAGAGATACGATGCAAAAACTGACCATTGCCATGCTGGGACTCGCTCTCTGTGTCGGCACTTCATCCCTGATGGCTCAGGACGAAGAAAAGAAAAACGACTTCCGTAACAAATTGCTCGAAAAGTACGACAAAGATGGTGACGGAAAACTGAATGAAGCCGAACGTGAAGCGGCTCGTGCCGAATTCACCAAACAGGCACCGGCCACGAAACCACAAGACGCTCCTTCTCGGACACGTAAGCCGATTGAAGGTGGAGATAATCCCCAAGGTCGTCGTGGTGGTCCGAGTCGCGAGGATATGGAAGCTCGTCGTGCTGAGTTTATGAAGCAGTTCGATAAAGATGGCGATGGAGAAATCAGCGAAGAAGAACGGGCCGCAATGCGGGAACAGTTTGAAAAACGCCGTGAAGAGTTCCGCGCTGAAATGCTCAAAAAATATGACAAAGATGGCGACGGGGAAATGAGCGAAGAAGAACGTAATACTGCTCGTGATGATATGCGGAGCAAATTTCAGGAGATCACGAAAAAGTATGACAAAGACGGCAGCGGTCGTCTCGAACGTGAAGAAATGGAAGCTGCTCGCGAAGCGGGTGCCTTGGAGGGAATGCCTGTTCCTGGCGGACCTGGATTTGGTCGTCGTGGTCCAGGTGGACCTGGGGATGAAGAACGCCGTGCAGAAATGATGAAGCGTTTTGATAAAGATGGTGACGGAGAACTTAACGAAGAAGAACGAGCCGCTCTTCGTGAAGAGTTCGGCGGACGTCGTGGAGGACCGGGACAAGGTGGGCCTGAAGGTCGCCGAGGCCAAGGTGGTCGTCCCGGTGAAGGAGAAGGTGGCCGTCGTCGTGGACCGGGCGGTCGTCCGGGTGAAGGCGAAGGTCGTCCTGAACGCCCCCGCCGTCCTGAATGAAGTGTTTGCAGAAGACTACTGTTTCAGGGCTACGAAAACTTGAGTTCAATCATTGATCTCAAAGTCTTGTGACAGTAAAAAGTAAACCCGGCGAGATCGATCTCTCTCGCCGGGTTTTTTCATGCGCTGTCAATATTTGATCCTATCCGAGCTAACTTTATCACTGATAGAATTCGTCGATCTCGTGGATGATGTTGTCGCTGACAGTTCTCATCGTACCGACCGCTTCAGCCAGTGAGACACCGACAATGTCATTTCCTTTGGCGGCAACCATTTTGCCCCATTGTCCCTCCAGGACTAATCGAGCAGCATGGATGCCCATACGGGTTCCCAAAATCCGGTCGAATGCAGACGGTGATCCGCCACGTTGCAAGTGACCAAGGATGACCGAACGGGTTTCCCAGTCAAGTCGTTTTTCAATGATCTCGGCAACGACGTCTCCCAAGCCACCCAATGCGATATGACCGAAGTCGTCGACTTCATGATGTTTGGTAATGAAGGCCGATTCGGTGCTGGAAAGTTTCGCGCCTTCACTGACGACGACAATGGCATATTTCTGGCCGTTGTCGCGTTTCTCTTGCAAGGTTTTGCAGAGGTGATCGAAATCGGCTTGTCGTTCAGGGATGAGGATGTAATCGGCAGCGACGGCCACACCCGAGTAATAGGCAATCCAGCCAGCGTGTCGGCCCATTGTTTCGACAACCATCACGCGGCGATGTGACTCGGCCGTTGTGCGAAGTTTTTCGACAGATTCGACAACCGTGTTGACGGACGTATCAAACCCGAAGGTCACGTCGGTACAACTGAGATCGTTATCGATGGTTTTAGGAACGCCGACAGTTTTGAAGCCGCGACGTTGATGCAATTTGTTGGCGACACCCAAGGTATCGTCACCACCGATGGCGATGAGAGCATCCAGTCCCAGATTGCCCATCGTTTCGATGACTTGATCGACCGGGCCTTCATCTTCTTCGTGCTTAAAGGGGTTGGTTCGTGATGATCCAAGTATCGTTCCACCGAGCGAGACGATGTGGCTGGTGTTTTCTGGTGTGAGTACGGTGTAATCACCTTCCAACGCTCCACGCCAACCTTCCATCAAGCCATAGACTTCGACGCCTTGATTATGAAGAGTCTGTACGGCACCGCGAATGACGGGATTCAATCCCGGACAGTCGCCACCACCGGTCAGCATGCCGACACGTTTAATATCCACTGTTAATACCTTTCTCGAGGAAATGATTGCATTTTGTGCGTTTGATATCAGGTAAGTCTGAAATTGATCAGCTTACGATTCCGTATCCGTGAAGGTTCGTTCCACCAGCGTGGTGTCCATTTTGCCATCCAGAAATGCGGAGTGTCTTAGAATTTCTTGCAGCAGCGGAATTGTGGTTTTCACACCTTCAATGGTGAACTCCCGCAAGGCACGTTTGAGAGTTGCGATGGACTCTTCTCGCGTGTTTCGATGGATGATCAGCTTACCGATCATCGAGTCGTAATACGGGCTAATGGTGTAGCCTTCGTGGACGTGTGAATCCCAACGGACACCCAAGCCACCCGGGACACGCAGTTTTGTGATTTTCCCCGGACAACCGCGGAAATTGTTTTCCGGGTCTTCCGCATTGATGCGAACCTCGATGGCCGATCCATGTGACTTAATAGACTTCTGTGTCATGTCCAGTTTTTCGCCGGCTGCGACGCGAATTTGAGATTGAATTAAGTCGATGCCCGTGACCAGCTCGCTGACAGGGTGTTCAACCTGAATTCGAGCATTCACTTCAATGAAGTAAAAATTGTCATCGGGATCGACGATGAACTCGACCGTACCGGCGTTGGTGTACCCGGCTTCTTTAATCAGGCGGACGGCTGCTTTGCAAATGTCTTCGCGAACAGCTAACGGCAAGTTGGGAGCCGGGCTCTCTTCGATCAGTTTTTGATGTTTACGTTGTGTGGAACAATCACGTTCCCACAAGTGGAGAACTTTGCCGTAATTATCGGCCAGCACCTGAACTTCGACGTGCCTTGGTTTTTCGATGAATTTTTCGAGGTAGACACCGGCATTATTGAAGGCTTTTTCGGCTTCGTTGGCAGCCGCTTTAAGACCGGTCTTCAGGCTGATGTCGTTACGGGCGACCCGCATTCCTTTACCACCACCACCGGCGGTTGCTTTGATGATGACCGGGTAACCAATCTCGTTGGCAACTTTGACGGCTTCTTTTTCATTTTCAATCAGGCCGGCTGTTCCAGGGACACAATTGACTTTCGCGTTACGGGCAATTTCGCGAGCAGAAACTTTGTCTCCCAATTGTGCCATCGCCTGATGAGGGGGGCCAATAAACTCAATTTTGCAATCGCGACAGACTTCTGCGAAATGAGCATTCTCTGCTAAAAAACCGTATCCAGGATGGATCGCCTGCACGTTCCCAATTTCGGCAGCACTGATGATTCGATTGATCATCAGATAGCTTTCGTTCGAAGGGGCCTTGCCGATGCAGTAAGCTTCGTCGGCCTGTTGAACGTAAATTGCATCTTTATCCGCTTCGCTGTAAACAGCGACCGATTCGATGCCGAGTTCCCGGCAGGCGCGAATAATGCGTAAAGCAATCTCTCCGCGATTGGCGACCAAAATCCGCTCGAACATATCGTGTCTGATTCCGTGTTTGAGGTCTGGTTGCGATGATTGGCTGATTCAGGAATCAGTCCCGATCATGCGCGGTGATGTCATCTCAATATCGAGTCTTAATCAAGGTTGATAGCGAAACAGCGGTTGTCCAAACTCGACCGCATCACCATCTTTCACGAGTACTTCAGTGATGGTCCCTGAGACCTCTGCTTCAATGGGATTGAAAACTTTCATGGCTTCAATCAAACAGACCGTTGTATCGGAGCTGACTTTCGCACCTTGTTTCACGAAGGGGGGATCATCGGGAGTCGGCGAGGAGTAGAAAGTCCCTACTGTTGGTGCGGTAATCACCGGACCTTCAGGAGCAGCCGCGGCTGCAGGCTCTCCACCTGCGGGAGCTACCGGAGCGGGTGCTGCTGCTGCGGGTGGAGGAGCGGAGACTTGCTGTGGCACCATTTGCACCACTTCGGCAGGACCGCGTCGCAGTCGCCACTGCTCATCGCCATTCCGCAGATTGACTTCTGTCACACCATGATCTTCCATCATCTCAATGAGCTCTTTGAGCTTTTCGAGATCGAAGGACTGATTGCCCGAACTGCTTTTTGACATTGATGTTGGCCTCATTCCGCGAACCGTGTGAGAGATCACTCTGTACCGCGATCCGTAGGACCGCCGATCTCTGTAATTCTCCGCTAGAATGAGGGGTTATGCTCAGGATTTCAACCGATCAGCATGTCTTCCAGCGACTTCGGAACCGAGGTGAGGACTTCGTGCCCGTCTTTTGTGACTAATATGTCATCTTCGATGCGTATTCCGCCCCAATCTGGGAGGTAAATCCCCGGTTCCACGGTCACCACCATGCCCGGTTCCAGAATATCGTCTGAAAGCGGTGAAAACCGTGGGTTTTCATGAATATTGAGTCCAATTCCGTGACCTAGGCCGTGCCCGAAATATTTGCCATACCCTGCCTGATCGATCACCTTGCGGGCGGCTTCATCGACATCAGCACACCTGGCTCCCGGACGAATTTTCTTGATTGCCGTCAGTTGAGCCTTCAAAACCACCGAATAAATCTTTTCAAACTTTTTGGAAATCTTCTTCCCGGTCACGTAAGTTCGCGTCAGATCGCTGCGATATCCGCCCGCACTCTCGGCTCCCCAATCGGTCAGTAACAGATCATTGTCAGAAATCTTCAATTGCCCCGGACGAGCGTGCGGCAATGCCGCCTGTAATCCGACAGCAATAATCGGATCAAATCCCACCCCCACTGCGCCAAAGCTGCGCATCGCATGTTCGAGATTGTGGGCGATCTCCATCTCAGTTTGTTCGGGGAGGAGTGACGCACGAATCACACCATGCCCCCGCTGTGCCTGATCAACGGCATCCCGGATTTCCTGTATCTCGGTCGCATCTTTCACGGCTCGCAGGTCAACAAGAACACCCGGCAATGGAACAAGTTCGATGAGCTTCAATGCCGAAGAAAGTTCATTGAACGTATTGACAGTGAGAGAATCACTCTCATAGGCCAGTGTGTGAATTTTTGTTTTCTTCAGAACTTCGGCTGTCGCAACGGACATTTTCACAGTGTTTTTGCGGATGTGCATCTCGACACCCGGACATTCATTCTCGATTTGCGTGGTGTAACGCGAGTCACTGATCAGAATGCACTCTTTCGCCGAGATCAGCAGCCAAGTCGAGTCGCCGCGAAATCCGGTCAGCCAAGTGACATTCGTCTCGTTGGTGACGAGCATGCCTGTCAGTTTTTCTGATTTCAGTTTGCGAAGAAGTTTTTTGCGTCGTGCTGAGTAAATATCCGTGGGCATGAATCAAGAGCCTGTCTGAGTGGAGATAATGTGAATCAGAGATGAGGCGAAAAGGTTTAGTTTCAGAAACTACTTTCCCAGATAACCGCGAACGAGTAGCCAGTCCTGTAATTGCTTGGGCCAGTTTTGTGTGCCGGCGATACTTTTTGCCAAGCCGACGCCATGTCGCCCTTTTTCGTAGAGGTGTAATTCGCCGGGAACTCCTTTTTCTTTCATCGCCAGATAGAACACCAAACTGTTCTGCGGTGGGACCGCGGTGTCTTCAAACGTATGAAACAGAAAAACAGGGGGCGTCTCTTTCGTCACTTGCAACTCGTTGGACAGTGATTCAATCAATTTTTCGTCGGGTTCAGTTCCTAAGAGATTATTGCGCGATCCGCGATGCATAAAGTCTTGCGTGAATGTAATGACCGGGTAACACAGAATTCCAAAATCGGGACGACAGCTTTGTCGTTCGATGAGATCTTTGGAGTTTGCGTCTCCGCCATCAAAATGAGTCACGGCCGTCGAACAAAGATGTCCACCCGCCGAGAACCCCATGATTCCCAAATGGTCAGGATCGATGCCAAACTCTTTGGCTTTGGCACGAACGGTCCGAATCGCACGTTGCAGATCGTTCAGTGGAATCGGATGCCGATACGGAGCATGTCGATAACGAAGCACGAATGCCGTCACTCCGAATTCGTTAAACCATTCCCCAATCTGTTTCCCTTCATGATCAACGGCCAACCCGCCATATCCACCACCGGGACAAACCACAACGGCACAGCCATTCGGTTTCTCGGGTTTGTAGAGTGTCAAATTGGGACGATCTTTCTGCACCTCTCCCATCATGCCGGGAGCACCCTCCGGGTAGAGTGGCATGACAGGACGTTCCTGGGCAAACAGCGAAGATTGAACGGTGAAGAGGACAAGGGTCAAAGTGATGAACGATGAGCGAGTCATAGGTGTTCCTCGAAAATAGTATCTCTCAAAGTGATCACCGATTCTGCCAACAGACAACAGTTGAAACAACTGCCGATTTGCAGGATAGTGGACTCCTCAATAAATATCGTTTGATCGTGTCAAAGGTGCGCCCATGTTTCGATGTCTGCTGTTCACCACATTTCTGCTTTCTATGTTGTCATTCACTGAAGCGGATCAGCCAGATCTGAAACTGGACAAAATTGCCGATCGCAAACCAAAAAACGTGATCTTCATTCTCTCCGACGATCATCGATACGACGTGATGAGCTTCCTCGATCATCCGTGGGTGAAAACTCCCGAGATGGACAAGATGGCGAAAGACGGCGTCTACTTCAAAAACGCGATGGTGACGACCTCGTTGTGTTCACCGAGCCGAGCATCGATTTTGACCGGTCTTTACATGCACAATCATGGCGTGGTCGATAACAATGTCCCCACGCCTGACGGCACCATTTTCTTCCCGCAGTATTTACAGAAGGCGGGTTACAATACTGGCTACTTCGGTAAATGGCATATGGGAGGGCATTCCGATGCACCGCGCCCCGGCTTCGATCGATGGGTCAGCTTTCGCGGGCAAGGACATTACTATCCACCTGTAAAACCCAAAAACTGGGCACTCAATATCGATGGCAAATCAGTCAAGCAAAAAGGTTACATTACAGACGAGCTGACCGATTACTGTCTCGATTGGCTCACGCAACAAAAAGCCGATGGCAAACCGTTCTTTGCGTATCTGTCTCACAAAGGCGTCCACGGTGATTTCTTCCCGGCGAAACGTCACGCGGGAGAATATCTCGGTGAAGAGATGCCCATCCCCTCCACGATGGCCAACACCGAAGCCAACTACAAAACCAAACCACTGTGGTTAAAGAATCAACGTAACAGTTGGCACGGCGTCGATTTCTCCTATCACAAAGATGTCCCCGTTGACGATCATTATCGACGTTATTGTGAGACACTCTTGGCCGTCGATGAATCGATCGGTCGTGTGCGGAATTGGCTCGCCGATAACAATCTCGATGAAGATACGGTCGTCTTTTACATGGGAGACAACGGCTTTCAGTGGGGCGAACACGGATTGATCGACAAGCGAACCGCCTACGAAGCCTCGATCAGAGTGCCGTTACTGGGTGTCTGTCCGGGAGAATGGAAACCGGGAACAACTCTCGACTCGGTCGTCGCCAATATCGATATTGCTCCCACGATTCTCGAAGCAGCCGGACTCAATAAACCAGACCACATGGACGGCGACAGCTTCTTTCAACTCGCTGCCGGCAAAGGGAATCCTGACAGTTGGCGTCAGTATCTGATGTATGAGTATTACTGGGAATACAGTTTTCCGCAGACGCCGACCACCTTTGCGCTTCGCGGATCACGCTACAAGTTCATCCAATATCACGGCATCTGGGACATCGACGAACTGTACGACCTGCAAGAAGACCCGGAAGAAAAGCACAACCTGATTTTCGATCCAAAACAGGCCAGCCGGATCAAAGAGATGCGATATCAGTTGCATCAAATTCTGGAACAATCTCAGGCGAACCGTGTCCCCTTCAGTCATAAGCGAACGATGGGTCAAAACCTGCGACTGAAAAAAGGTTCCAAACCTGCCGACTTCCCACCCGAGTTAATGCGCGAAAAAAACCGGGATGAGTAGAAGCTTCTGCATCAACCCATCAATTCGGCGATTGGTGTGCCGTGAGTCAAAATTGGCATCGGACGACCGGTGTGCTCCAATAAGTCTCACTCAAAGATAAGCCAGGTGCCATGCTCTCGCTTGCGTGAGCATGTGGGTTTCATCCGTGACATCAGGTGATCTGCGGTTCAAAACTTTGCGGACAATATTCGAGGGCTTCCGTTTCACGGTGCGCCCACCGCCACCCTGTTTATTTTATTCGTCTGATTCGAGTTATTCGTGGTGAGTACTTTCTTGTGACTCCGGCTGACGAGTTTCATTACACGTCGAATGACACTTGCCACCATCCCGACTGCTGGCGCAGATCGGGCTATGCGAACTCTGCGGTAAATTAAATATGGTTCCCTCCCATCTCACTGGCGGGCAAGCCGCCAGTGCCACCCAACAAGAGAATGAACCCTTTGCGTTTCTTCGCCTCTTGGCGGCTTTGCGTCAAAAAAATGATCGCTCTAACCCATCTTGCAATTTCATTCGTACCAGAGTTAGCGTTCGTGGTTCGCCTGACGGCGAATTGATCTTTGGCAATTTGACTTACACATAGCCATTGTGCGCAAGCACATTGGATAGGTTCGAGTGTCATTTATTGTTCATCAATGACGACCACTGCAACGTGAGAAAGAGAGCGATTTCGCGTGACGTGGAGAATGCGCACCAACATTGGGGTTATTTTTCGCTCCAATCGCGTTTTGACGCAAATCGAACCAGACCAACAACTTGCTCAAGATTCGGGAAGATTCGGAATCAAGATTTGGGAAGATTTGATTTCAAGATTCGGAAAAGGCACCCTCCCAAATCATCGAATCTTCAAATCTTGAATCGGCGGTTGAGTGTTCGGGAATCAGGACCGAATGAAATCAAAGATCGAGGCCGAGCTCTTCGATTTTTCGATACAAACTGGAGAGACCCATTTTGAGTCGCTTGGCGGCTTCCCGTTTATCGGGCCATTGCCTTAAGACTCGCTGAATGTGTAATCGCTCGTAATGTCGCAAGGCGGATCGCAGGTCGTCGGTGTCGGGGAGTGGTTGAGAGACGCCGAGCAGGTCGGGAGGAAGGTCGTTGGGGTGAATTTCGTCGCCTTCGCACATCATGACAGCACGCTCAATGGCGTTGTCGAGTTGCCTGACATTCCCTTTCCACTGGGCCGACATCAGAATGCGAACCGTTTCGGAGGAAGCCGCACTGACGCGTTTTCCCATCGCTTGCGAATGTTTGGAGACGAAGAACTCCACCAGCTCGGGGATGTCGTCCAGGCGTTCGCGTAACGGCGGGATGCGAATTTTGACGCCGTCCAGTCGATAGAAGAGGTCTTCCTGGAATCGTCCCTCGGCCACTTCTCGCATTAAATCTTTGGTGGTCGAGGCGATGATCCGCGCTTTGACTTGAACGGCATCGCTACCTCCGACGGGAATGATTTCTTGATACTCGATAGCGCGAAGGAGTTCGGCCTGAATTCCCGTCGGCAGTTCAGAAATCTCATCGAGAAAGACGGTCCCTTCGCCCACATTGCGGAAGATACCCGGTTGAACCTGGGTCTCTCCATTCGCGCCGACCGAGACCGAACCAAAGAGTTGTGTTTCGAGAAACTCAATGGGTCGCGAGCCACAATTGGCGGCGAGAAACCGTTCGTTTTTCTTGGGGCCAGCCAGATGAACAGCACGCGCGGCGAGTTCTTTTCCGGTTCCCGTTTCGCCGACAAGCAGAATATTGGAGTTCGTCGCGGCGACCTTATGAATCATCGTTTGCAGGTCTTTGATGGTTTTTGAGGAGCCCACGATTTTATCGAAGTCTTCTCGGACGGTCAGTTCGCGACGCAGTTGAATATTTTCGCGTGCCAGATATTTGTATTCGAACATCCGTTCGAGTTTATTATGCAGGTCTTCAAAGATGACCGGTTTGACGAGATAATCGAACGCGCCTGCTTTGAAGGCTTCGACCGCGTTTTCGACCGTTGCGTAGGCCGTGATGATCAATCCGAACATCCCGGAGTTGATCTGTCGCATGCGTGTGAGAAGTTGAACGCCATCTCCATCGGGAAGTTGGACATCGCAAACAGCCACATCGAAGTCTTGTTTGCGGGCAAGTTCGAGAGCTTCTTCAACGGTTCCGGCAGCCGTCAGAAAGTAACCCTCTCCACTGAGATATTCAGAGAGCGACTTGCGAATGATTTCTTCGTCTTCAACGAGGAGGATAGAACGTGTCATAGTGATCGTGAGGAAACAGATTGGGATTGAGAGCCGATATTGTCGTCCGTAGCTGCGGATTCCTCAAGGGAGTTGGCCTGTTCCGCATTCGTAGATTTCATATTCAGCGGTAAATAAACCGTGAAACATGTCCCTGCTTGATTGGACTCAGTCAGTTCGAGTCGTCCATGACAGGTTTCAGAAATGATATTTTGACAAACAAATAATCCCAAACCGGTTCCGGTCTCTTTCGTCGTAAAGTACGGTTTGAATAATTTCTCAAGATTCTCAGGATCGATTCCATGCCCCTCATCCTGAAAGATAATACGAATTTCCTGCTGTTCGGTGAGATCGGTCGTGATGGAAAATGTCGTCCCTTCCTCGGTGGCTTCTAACGCATTCAGAATCAGATTCAAGAAGACCTGGATCAGTTGATCGCGGATTGTCATCAAATGAGGAAGATTTTTGGCGTAATGGGTTTCAATGAGTTTCCCTTTTCGCCGTTTGTAGTATTTCGCGATGTTCAATGCGGCGTTGATCATCTCATGCACGTCACATTTTTGTCGTTCGAGATTCGCAGGACGGCTGAAATCGACCAGTTCCCGTAGAGTCCTTTGAATGCGTCTGAGCTGATCGTCCATCAACAAAAGTTTCTCGCGTGTTTCTTCATCTAACTCTTGGCGATTCAGCAACTGTACCAGAGAACTGATTGCCGCCAGAGGATTTCCGACTTCATGTGCGATGCCGGCGGCCAAGAGTCCGAACGCGGCCTGTTTTTCTTGTTGGACAAGCAGAGCTTGAGACTCTTGAAGTTCTTGCGTTCGCTCACCAATCCGTTCTTCGAGTGTTGCCTGATTCTTTTGGAGCTCAAGGTTTAATTCGGAAAGTCGTTTGGTGGCTGTTTTCACTAGATTGGCAAGTTCCGTACTCGCCCATGTTACCCAGATCAGAAAAACTTGTGTGAGCACAAACGAACTGAGATGATCGCGCGTGAGCGAGGCATAATTTAAAACCAAAACGGTGTAACCGATGGCATGCAATGACAGCGTGGAGTAAGTGATCCACGCAGAATGCCTCATCGCACAAACGAGCACCGATAGAAAATAATAAAACCGAAACGGACTATAGAGGCCATCGTCGAAATAACATAACAACGAAATGAAGACTGCTTCCATCCCGGAAATGAGTAACGGCCACTCTTTCAGAAACACTCGACCTCGAACACTCCACCAGGAATCGAGCAAAGCGTAGACTGCTCCCAGCGTCAAAATACTGTTGAGATAAGGCTGATTCGTTGCTCGCCCGACAAAGTTGACCAAGATATATCCAACACATAAGCCAAACCAACGAATGCGGACCGTGATTGATTCCGCCGCCAATTCCCATTGGAGTGGATCAGTACTTCGGTTTGTTTTGATCAAATTGGACATCTAAATTGATGCCGTTTATGGAATGGAAAGACTGTCTCTCTCAACTTGAAACATTGCTGAGATGAGAATTTTATTATAGAAGCAGCCGTCCTGAGAAACAGCCATTGAGTGAAAAAGTCGTCGAACTTGGCGGCAAAGAGTGTTTGCTGTGAGCCTGGTCATTCCAAGCCAGAAAAGACGTCTTCCAATGCGGCTCGCATCACAGAGGGATCAGGATCAACGCCGGTCCAGTATTTGATTCCAATGACACCCTGATTCACGAGCATGCCGAGGCCATCAATCGTGGGACAACCCAGTTTGCGAGCCGTTTTCACCAAATGCGTTTCGGGGGGATTGGGAATCACATCGGCAACGACCATTGTCGAGGTCAGCGTGTCGAAATTGATTTCAAGCTGTGCATCAACATCGGGGAACAAGCCAATGGACGTGGCATTAATCACAACATCTGTCTCTGCCGGAATGGAAAAGGGACTGTCCCAAGCAACAAAGGACGCTTCAATTTCGGTTCGTTCATTCAGCAATTTGACAAGACCTTCTCCTCGTTCCGTAGATCGATTGACGATCGTGACTGTTGAGGCTCCTGCTAACGCAACTTCTACACCGATGGCGCGTGCTGCACCGCCAGCACCAAACATGACAATGTTTTTCCCGTTGGGGTCGGTCAATTCAGAAAGCGATTCGACGAACCCTTTTCCGTCTGTATTTTCACCGATCAATTGCCCGTTGCGACGAACGACACAGTTTACCGCTTCCATGACTGATGCCGACTCTCCCAATCCATCGAGATATTGAATCACGGAAACTTTATGCGGAATGGTGCAATTGAATCCTTTAAACCCCATGGCTTTGGCACCTTCAACGGCGGCTTGCAAATTTTCGGGTGCAACTTCGATGGTCAAATATCGCCAATCAAGATTGTGATGCCGATAAGCGGCTTCAATCATGACTTGTGTTGGATTTTCAGAAACCGGTTGTCCAAAACAGCCAGTCAGTTCCTGCTGAAAATTAAATTCTGCCATGAGTCAGTCCTGAATCGAGTCGAACGAGTGTTATTGTAGTTTGCCTGCGGGTGTGTGTTGGGCAAGATCGGCAATCATGTCGTGAGTCGCCTGCTCAATCGCCTGCTCCCATTCATGAGGAGCAAATTGATCTTTGTATTTGTCGGAACGAAATGCAAAGTTGATACCGCGAGAACTGTTTACGACCGCTCCCAATCCATCGGAACTAAATGCTGCGGCAACATCTGCTGCGGTTCCACCTTGCGAACCGTATCCGGGAACTAGCAACGGCGTATGAGGCATGGCTGTTCGTAATTGTTCAAGTTCCTCGGGATACGTGGCGCCGACAACGGCACCGACTGCCCCCCAATCATTTTCGCTGGTTCGTTGTGCAAGATCTTCCACCACTTTCGCCACATGTTCGAACAGCTTTTTGCCGTCTGATTTCCGATCCTGAAATTCGCCCGAGCCAGGATTGCTTGTGCGAACCAGAACATAGATGCCGGCACCTCGTTCCTGACAAACTTTGACAAATGGTTCGAGGGTGTCGGCTCCCAGGTAAGGGTTCACCGTCAGGCAATCGGCCCCCCAAGGAGCCGCTGATGGATCTGCACCGGCCAAATAAGCTCGTGCATAGGCTTCAGCCGTCGAACCAATGTCTCCCCGTTTGCCATCACAAATGACAATCAAGCCGGACTTCCGAGCGTGTTGCATCACTTCTGCTAATGCAGTCGTTCCGGCGTGGCCAAGCTCTTCAAAGAACGCGGCTTGAGGTTTCACAGCAGGGACGAGAGGAGCGATGACATCGATCAAGCGGCAACCAAACTCTGCAAACGCTTTGGCCTTGGCTGACCACGGGTCTTTGCCAGAGGATATTGCCTTGTCTTGCAATTCGTCTGGAAGAAATTCAAACCGGGGATCAATACCAACTAATGCAGGTGTTTTCTTCTGTTTAATGGCGGCGTGCAGCCGGGTCGTGAAATGTGTGCTCATGTCATTATCTTGCCGATTCTTTGTAGTGAGCGAAAGGATACATCGCCAGTGCGAGGGTGTGTGTCGTAAGTTCTATCTATTTCAGTGTTTGTGGATTATGCGATTTCTGCAAAGGAGCCAGATTCCGCCTAGACGAAACGACCATAATCTGGGAAACTTCCGCACTTGATCAATCACCCGTACCGCAGACTTGCGGATTTTCCCGGAGGAAAGGATTCCTCAAATGTCGTTAAGTGTTTCAGTCGTTGTCCCTATTTACAACGAAGAAGAAAATGTTCCCTTGATGTATGAGGCGTTGGATCGTGTCTTACCAACGACCGAACGGGATTACGAAATCATCTTTGTAGATGATGGTTCCACCGATCACTCGTTGACCAGACTGAATCAACTCACGGAAAAAGATCATGCCGTCAAAATTGTTCAGTTTCGTGGCAACTTCGGTCAATCGGCTGCGATGGGAGCCGGTATCCAGTATGCCTCCAAAGATGTCATCATTACGATGGATGGCGACTTGCAAAATGATCCCAATGATATCCCGATGATGTTGGCCAAAATTGAAGAAGGCTATGACTTGGTGCATGGTTGGCGAAAGAATCGTCAGGACACATTCATCAATCGCAAGCTTCCCTCAAAATGTGCGAACTGGCTGATTTCAAAAGTGACAGGTTTTCCGGTGCGCGATCTGGGCTGCACCTTGAAAGCCATCCGTAGCGAAGTGGCGAAAGAAATCGAGCTGTACGGCGAAATGCATCGCTTCATACCTATACTTGCTGCCTGGCGCGGTGCGAAGTGCGTCGAAGTTGTGACGAATCACCATCCTCGGCGATTTGGAGTCAGTAAATATGGGATCGGACGCGTCTTCCGTGTGTTGCTGGATCTGATCACGGTGAAATTTTTGATTCAGTATATGATCAGTCCGATGCGATTGTTTGGAACCGCTGGACTGGGATGCCTGATTGTGAGTGGTCTGTCTGGACTTACCACCATCGGAATGAAATTGATTCAAGATGCCGACATGACGGGGAATCCGTTGTTTACTTTGGCGGTTTTCTCTGGAATGGTTTCGGTTCAGTTTTTTGTTCTCGGAATGCTGGGGGAAATGGGGGCCAGAATCTATTTCTCCAATGATGTGAGGCCACCGTTTGCTATCCGTAATACGGTGAACTTCGACTCAGAATCCACCGAGACGTTCCCACAGACTTTTCACAAAGCGGCATAGTCATTTCTTATTGGTCGTCAACGCAGATTCGACGCCCGCCTGATTCAAGTCAAACTCATGGACGACTCCGTTTCAAATCCGAACGCTGAAGTCACGCTATTAAAGGAACAGCCGTTTCTATCGCGGACAGTGATCATTGCCTTGGGGATGATGGCTTTGATCTGTCTGTTTTACGGCATCAGCGAATATCGGTCATTTGTGATGCATGAAGTGTTTGCTGGTTCAACCGCACGTCAGATGTATCTCACCGGGGACCATGTGGTCCCGTACCATGCTGGGCACCCCAGATTGAGGAAGCCACCCCTCATCTATTGGATGATCTCGGGCAGCGCTCATTTGATGGGAGAGTTTAACGAGTTCTCCGCCCGGCTTCCCTCAGCGGTCTGCGCAATTTTACTGGCTGCCTTGATGGGACTGTGGGCGGGGAAATGGTATGGCAGAAGTGTTGGATACTTGACCGCTTTTGTACAAGCCACATGCTACTACGTCATGTTGTGGTCGCGTAAAGCGGAAGTGGATATGTGTTTGACGTTGTTGAATGTTGCCGCGTTGTATCTCATTGCCACACAACCTGCTCATCAAACGTGGAAGCAGGGTTTTCTGCGCTGGTTAATGATCTTTGGCTTGATGGGACTTTCGACGTTGGCGAAGTTTTATTATGGCCCTGCATTTGTCTTTGCGATTGCCGGCGTTTTCTGGCTGATTCAAGGTCGTTGGAAAGATATCGTCCACACGATCAATCCTGTCGGTTGGATTCTGTGGTTGGCCCCCTTCGGGATTTGGGCGTGGGTTGTCTCCACAAAACTCCCCAATGCCTGGGACGTTTGGCAACAAGAAACCGTAGGTCGGGCGCTGGGAGTTTTCGGCTCCACACCACTTTGGTTTTACGTTCTCGACATCCCATTCATCACACTTCCCTGGACTCCGCTTTGGCTACTGGAACTCAAAAATAGTTGGCACAGAGCTTGGGAAGAAAAAGATGCTCGTGAACGATTTCTTTGGGTTTGGTTTGTTGTCCCGTTCATTGTGGTCACATTGCAACCTGATAAACACACCAACTATGCCATGACGTTCGTACCAGTGCTCTCCATTCTTGCGGGGCGAAAATTATCGGCGTATCTTGTTCCAGAACGCTGGTTGAAATTTCAATGGTCGGGACGACAAGCAGTCAGCCTCACATTATTGAATCTCGCGGGCGGTGTCGCCGCCGGTGTTTTGATTCTCAAGCAATGGCCGGACGCCAAAGGAACAGCCATTTTCTCTGTGATGGTCGTTGGGGTGGGTTGTGCGGCAACTGTCTGGCTTTTCCGGTTACAACAACAGAGAGCGGGGGTGTTGACTCTACTGGTCTGTTACACCGGATTTGTGATGATCTTCTTTGGCGAAATTCAGCCATTGCGAGATCCCAAGCGAAACGAAGTCGCTTTCAATCAACAGATTAGAGAGAAATTCCCCAAAGAGAATCTCATTGGATACAAAATGGACGTTGTTGCCAGCTACTATCTCGGACCGCATTACTGGGATTTCTCGCAAAGAATGTCTCCCGATGATTTTCGAGAACAAATCGCCGGTCAAGATTCTGTCATTGTGGTGGTTAAAACTGATCAGGTCGAAGAGCTCAAGCAGTACGGAAAAATTACTCCGATCATCGTAGCCAATAAAGACAACAAAGGCAGGAAGTCCAGACAACCAGCTTGTTGGAAATTGGTTCCTCATCAATCGCTGCAACTGGCAACGCAACCGAATAAAACAAAGCGTCAATAAAACACACACACGGAAGGATTCGTTATGTGTGGCATCGTTGGATACATTGGCTTTCGGAACGCAGTTCCGATGATTTTGGATGGACTGACTCGGCTTGAGTACCGTGGATACGATTCTGCCGGGCTCGCGGTGCAAACATCTCAGACCTTGTCGATGAGAAAAGCGACTGGACAAGTGAGCGAGTTGCGAAAGCTGATTACTAAAGACCCCGTCTCGGGGCAAGTCGGCTTGGGGCATACGCGCTGGGCGACTCACGGTCCTCCGACAGATATCAATTCACACCCTCATTTTGGTGGTGAACGAGATGTTGTCATTGTTCATAACGGAGTCATCGAAAATTATGAACAACTCAAATCGCAGCTCGAAACTCTCGGGTATCGTTTTTATTCTCAAACCGACACCGAAGTCGTCGCGCATTTGATTGCCTATCATCTTCAAGAACAACAGAAAAGCGGTGCTCCCTGGCCTCACAAGAGGACTGCTATCAACGCCGTCGAATTGACTTTGGCAAAACTCAAAGGGACTTATGGTTTGGGGATTGTTTTTCGCGATCTTCCCGATTCCCTGCTGGCTGCTCGCGTAGGGAGTCCGTTGGTGATTGGGTTGGGTGAGGGGGAAAACTTCATTGCCAGCGATGCCACCCCACTCGCGGGACATATCAGTAAGGTGGTTTATCTCTCCGATCACGAGTTAGCATTTCTGACACCGGAAGGGGTCGAAATCTCTCATCGCGATAACGGAAGACAGGATCTAAGTATTCAATCCCTCGATCAGGTCTCTGCAGAAGTTGATAAAGGTCATCACGAGCATTTTATGCTCAAAGAAATTTATGAACAGCCGATGACTGTCGAGAATGCGATGCGGGGGCGTCTCGATGAAGATGAGGCGACCGCTGTGTTTGGGGGGTTGAATCTTGATCCTCAACAACTCCGAAAGATTGATCGAATTGTGCTGACGGCATGTGGAACAAGTTGGCATGCAGGACTTGTGGGAGAATATTTGCTGGAGGAGTTTGCCCGCATTCCGACTGAGGTCGAATATGCGAGCGAGTTGCGTTATCGCAATCCACCGATGGGTCGCAACACCATGCTGTTTGCGATCACACAATCGGGGGAAACTGCCGATACCCTTGCTGCGATGAGAGAAACTCAGCGAAAAGGCCACTCCTCGCTCGCAATCTGTAATGTCGTGGGCTCAACCATTGCGCGTGAAGCGGATGGTGGCATCTATCTGCATGCGGGAACCGAAGTCGGCGTGGCTTCCACCAAAGCATTTACTTCTCAGGTGACAGTTCTGACTTTGCTGGCATTATATCTTGGTCGAATGCGGCACATGTCTCATCCTGCTGGTCAAAAAATGATTAACAGTCTTCAGCAAATGCCGGAACAAATTGCCGACACGCTGAAATGCTTTGATCAAGTGAAAGACATCGCTCAAAAATACTACGATTTTAATAATTTTCTTTATCTCGGTCGGCTTTACAACTTCCCTGTGGCACTCGAAGGAGCTCTGAAGCTGAAAGAGATTAGTTACATCCACGCCGAAGGATACCCTGCTGCCGAGATGAAGCATGGGCCGATTGCGCTGGTCGAAGAACGTACGCCGAGTGTGTTTGTCGTCCCTCGTGGCGGCATCTATCCGAAAGTGATCAGTAATCTCGAAGAAATTAAAGCCAGAAAAGGCCCGGTCATTGCGATTGCCTGTAAAGGAGATGATCGTGTGAAACGACTGGCCGATCATGTGATTGAAGTCCCCGATGTTGAAGAGTATTTGCAGCCGTTGGTGACTTCCATCCCTCTGCAACTATTGGCCTATCAGATTGCCGTATTGCGCGGTTGCGAAGTCGACCGTCCTCGAAATCTGGCAAAAAGTGTGACTGTCGAATAATTCCAATCCGAGAATCGTGGGCTTTCGAGTTGTGGTCGAGTGGACTAGAATATGTCAGCAGGCTGAAACGGTCCCCGTCTCTACACGAGAATCTGATGGAAATTATTCTGGCAAACCCACGCGGCTTTTGTGCCGGTGTCAACATGGCAATCGATTGTCTCGATCAGGCTCTGAAGCTGTTTGGCGACGGTATTTACGTCTACCACGAAATTGTACATAACAAATACGTGGTCGAGCGTTTTGTCGATCAAGGTGTTGTTTTTGTCGATACCGTGGAAGAAGTACCCGAAGGTTCGATTTTGCTGTTCAGTGCTCATGGTGTCTCTCCAGAAATTCGGAAGATTTCAAAAGAGAGAAATTTGCAAACCATTGATGCCACTTGCCCATTGGTGACCAAAGTTCATTTGGAAGCGATCAAATATGCACGTGAGCATTACCATATTATTTTGATCGGGCATGAAGGACACGATGAAGTGATCGGCACGATGGGAGAAGCGCCCGAATCGATCACACTCGTGGAAACTCCCGAAGAAGCGAATAACTTGCCTTTCGGTCCCGATGACAAATTGGCTTATCTCACTCAAACCACATTGAGTGTCGAAGAAGCGAGTCAGGTGATTGAAGCTCTGCGAAATCGTTATCCTCAAATTGTCTCCCCCCCCAAAGAAGATATTTGTTACGCAACCACCAATCGACAACATGCCGTTGATCAACTGGTCCCGAAATCTGACTTATTATTGGTCCTCGGCAGTCAAAACAGTTCCAACTCGCGCAGATTGATGGAAATTGGTAAGACGCTCGAAAAGCAGGCTTATTTGATTGATGGTAAGAATGAGCTTCAAGCGGAATGGTTTGAGGGAATTGAGACCGTTTTGATCACTGCAGGGGCAAGTGCTCCTGAAATTGTGGTCCAAGAAGTGGTCGATCATCTCGTGAGCAAATACTCGGCCAAAATTCGCGAAGAAGTACTTCGAGAAGAGAATGTCAATTTTCCTCTTCCGAAAGAGCTGCGGATCCTGCAAGCTAGTCAATAAAGTCGCCAGCTCAACGTCATTGGCGACAGAATGATCCTGCGATCACGGAGTCCGCCGTGCGAAATTTGTTAACTGCGTTATTATTGTTGCTTCCTGCGATTTCAGTGGGAGATGCCCAGAATTCGCATCCCCGCGTTCCTGCAGGATTCGAAATTGAAATCGTCGCGGAGTCTCCTTTGGTCGAACATCCAATGATGGGGGGATTCGATCATCGAGGGCGACTCTACATCGCCGAGAGTGCCGGGCACAATCTTCGTGCAGATGATCTGCTAAAATCCCCCCCTAATATGATTCGCTGTCTGGAAGACACCAACGGTGATGGTAAGTTTGATCAAAGCACGATCTTCGCAGATAAAATGACTCTACCGATGGGCGCTCTGTGGTATCGCGATTCATTATACGTTGCCAGTCCCCCTTACATCTGGCGATTGCAGGATACCAATGACGATGGCGTCGCAGATGTTCGAGAGATCTTGGCGGGTACATTTGGATTCAGTGGCAACGCTGCCAGTGTGCATGGTTGTTTTCTGTCTCCAAACGGTCGGATTTTCTGGTGCGATGGTCGTCACGGTCACGAGTTTCAGGATGAGACGGGACAGATTCTCAGCAAAGGGAAAGCCGCTCGAATTTTTTCCTGCCGACCCGACGGGAGCGATTTGAAAACATTTTGTGGCGGCGGCATGGATAATCCCGTCGAAGTCGATTTCTCTGAGACCGGCGAGGTCGTTGGGACAGTCAATATTTTATTCGGTCGTCCGCGCGTCGATGCACTCGTTCATTGGTTGCCTGACGGAGTATACCCGCGAGAAGATCAAGAAGATTGCGTCGCGGAATTCGATCACACCGGGTCACTTCTATCACCAATTACGTCACTCGGTCATGTGGCGGTTTCGGGGACCACGCGATATCGGTCTACACAATTCGGAGACGAATATCAGGACAACTACTTTATTTCGGTTTTTAATACGCAGCGAATTGTTCGATCAGTTCTGACACCCGCAGGAAGTACCTGGACATCAACACAGGAGGATTTTCTGGTCTCAGACAATCCTGATTTTCACCCCACTGATGTCATCGAAGATGCTGATGGAAGTTTGTTAGTCATTGATACCGGTGGGTGGTTTCGAATTGGTTGCCCGGCATCGCAAATTGCCAAACCTGATTTGAAAGGTGCCATCTATCGCATCCGAAAAACGGGCTCTCATCAAATCGCCGATCCTCGTGGGCAATCCATTAACTGGAACACATTGAGTACAAAAGAGTTGGCAAATTATCTCGACGACTCTCGTCCCGCTGTTCGTGAATTGGCGATTGATCAGTTGGCACTTCATTTTTCCGGGAATCGTGCCGGCGCATTCAGTTTCGCAAAGTCGATTTCCTGGTCGAAGCAATCAGAAACATTTCGTCGCAATTTTCTATGGGCCATTTCACGCATCAGCGCCGATCTTTCTACAAAGATTGAATCCGAGGAATTGTTCGGCTTCCTGGAGGACGAATCAGAATCGGTTCGTCAAGTCGCGCTCAAAGTGCTTGCCGAGCTTTCTCCAAAGTTTGAAACATTCGATTCGATTGTTCCTCTGTTAACTTATCCCAATCATCATGTTCAACGAGTTGCCGCTCGAACCATCGAAGACATTCTGGTGAAAAGCAAAAGCACAACCACAGATTCAGCCAAGCGAGATTTGACTGTCTCATTGCTCAAAGTTCTGGAAAACCCGGAGGTTGATCGTCATCTGGAACATACGATTGTTCATGCCTTGTTGAAAGTCGGACAGCAGGAGACTCTTCAACAAGCTTTAAGCCACGAGAGCCTCACAATTCGTCGGGCTTCTCTGATTGTTCTTTCCCAGCGATCAGGCATAACGCTCACGTCAGCCGATGTTTTCACATTGCTCTCTTCCAATGATCAATTATTACAGGAAGAAGCCTTACGGGTGATCGAACAACATCCTGAGTGGATTGAAGCCACTCGAAACCAACTCTCTGAATGGTTTTCGCGACCTGAATTGTCGGAGGAACAGCAAGGTTTATTGCGAGGTTTCTTACCGTCCACGTTTGATCGAGAAGAAGTTTCTTCAACCGTGAAAGAGGCTTTGGAACACTCTTCCACTTCCGAGAAGGTCCGACGTTTTTTGTTGGAAACTCTCGATCTCGTCTCACTGAATCAACTCGACGAAACTTGGTCTGCTGCCTTGAAGCCAGGGCTTGATGAGTCGTCTGAAGAGATTCTATTGCAGACTCTACGATTGATCCGAAAAACCAATTCGTCAAATTATGATCAAAAAATTCTTAACATCTTTGAAGCCCATCAAGCCGAAGAGCAAATCGGTCTTGCCGCATTGACTGCCATTTCTCCGCGTTTGGATCCAGTCCCCGATGCTTGCCTGAAATTTCTATTGAGACTTTTAGTCGATGACGAACAAACTCTTTCTTCGCTGGCTGCTGCGGAAACTCTCGTGAGTTTCCCGAAACTGCCCGATCATCAAATAGAATTACTCTCCTCGAGATTGCCAGCAGCGCCAGCTCATACTCTTCCTGTATTTAAGCCGTTGATGGCAACCGCCTCATCAGAATTTCAACTCGCATATTTTCAGAGTATTCTTCAACAAAATGCGGCTGATCGGTTTTCCGAAGGAGAACTGACAAGCTGGAGCGACTTGGTTTTGAACACTCGTGTCAAGAAATTACTTGCTGATTTAATTGCGAGTCGGGAGAAGGTCATCGGAGAGCGTCAACAGACACTGACCTCTCTCCTTTCGCAGCTTGGTGAGGGTGATGCCGGGCATGGGAAACGAACTTTCTTCAGTCGCAAAGCAGCTTGTTCTGGTTGCCATCGAATCGAAAACGAAGGTGGACAAGTCGGCCCGGATCTATCACAGATTGGTCGCATCCGCAGCGAGCGAGATCTTTTGGAGGCGATTGTGTACCCGAGCGCGAGTTTCGCACGAGGCTACGAGCCATATACCATCGTCACTGACTCAGGTCGTAGCTATAGCGGAGTGATTCAATCAGAGACGGCAACTGAAATCATCCTGATCAGCACAGATCGCCGAACGATTCGTATTTCGCGATCTGAAATTGAATTACTCAAACAATCTCCTGTCTCCGTGATGCCACAAGGGATTCACAAACAGCTTTCGGCGGACGAGTTGCGTCATTTGTTGTCGTATTTACGGTCTTTACAAGATAACAAATAATAATTCGGTTTGAATTGTTATGTCTCGCGAATGATTCGATCCACAGTTTGGTCAATCTTCATTCGAGAGGTTTCGATTTTGATGTCGTAGTAACTTTCGTAAAAAGGTTCGCGCTGTTGGTAGAGTTGCTCCAAAGATTGTGAATCATCGAGGACCACGCCCCGTTGCTTCAGATCAGAAAGTCGTTTTTTTAGCTCAGATATTGGCGTATGTAAGTAGATGATTGTTCCCCGGTCTCGAAGTGACAGCATTGCTGATGGCCTGTAAACAACACTTCCCCCCGTTGCCAGAATGGAGTTTTGGTGTGAAAAGTCCATAGCGGCTTCCGCTTCCTTATCCAGAAACCGTTCGAAACCAGACTGATGAATCATCTCTTCCAGTGAATTACACGCTGCCGACTGTATCAGGTCATCTAAGTCATAAAATGGGCGTGCTAAGCGTTCTGCCAGTCTCTTCCCGATGGTCGATTTTCCGGTTCCCGGCATCCCGATGAGAATGAGATTCGTGCCTTCGAAATTCTGTTGGGACGAAGACCAGAACTTTCTCAATTGGTCCACTTGTTTCGAGTGAATTTGTCCTATTGGAACAGTGATCGATGCGTTGCGGCTATCTGGCGACCTGTTCACGGTCAATTCCAGTGTGACAATCTCTCCCTCGCAAAACTCCCAGATCACCTCGTCAGCCAATCGTTTTTCATTGACCCATATTGTGAATTGAACATGGTTCCAATTTCTCTCCGCAGAAATATCAGACAATACCCGTCTCGGTAAATCACTTAAAGTTCCCACTTTCAGACAACTTGCGATCCTGATCAGCGCTTGTCGAAGGGAGTTGTTCGGGTTATTTCCCGAACGATGGTGAGGTTTTGAAAATGATTGATTCATCGGAGTTTTGCGGAAATTCAAGCGGGAGGAAAGAGCCGTTAAGTGAAAGAGAGGACACAGTTTGTAATATTTTTAATCCTTTGAACAGTAAGGCGGAATGGGGCTGACAAATCTAGACAGGGTTTTCGCGATGCCATACAAGTTGTTCCTCACCTCAGAGAGATCGTCCTGATCTCGAAACACCTTACCACACCGACAATTCCTTCCTTTTTTGAGTTCGGAGGCACGGATGCCATCCGTTGCGTCGTCCCAAGTTCCGTCAAAACGACTGGAGCATCTGGGCGTCTTATTTCCTGTGATGATCATCATGGCCATTGGCCTCTTGGTGATCCCGATCCCAACAGTCCTGATGGACTTGTTGCTGGTGGGAAATATGACCGCAGCCGTGATGATTCTGCTGACAGCCATTCATGTCCGCAAGCCACTCGACTTCAATGTTTTCCCGGTATTGCTATTGGGAACAACGCTCACTCGGTTGGTCCTCAACATCGCCTCGACACGTTTGATTTTGACGAATGGTGCGACGGATCGTCTCGATGCTGCAGGGGGAATGATTCGCTCGTTCGGTGATTTTGTGGCCGGTGGGAACCTGGTGATCGGTATGGTCATTTTCATGATCCTTCTCATCATTCAGTTTTTGGTCATCACTCGGGGAGCATCACGAATCAGTGAAGTGGCCGCCCGATTTACTCTCGATGGACTTCCCGGTAAACAACTCGCCATCGACGCCGATTTGAATGCTGGTTTGATTGATCAGCAGGAAGCACACCGTCGTCGTGAAGAACTTTCTGAGCAAGCCGATTTTTACGGAGCCATGGATGGTGCCGGAAAATTTGTCACCGGGGATGCCTTAGCAGGCATGGCGATTACTGTCGTCAACGTGCTTGGTGGCTTGTACATTGGGCTTGTTCAGAATTCGATGGGGATTGCGGAAGCGGCAGAAATATTTACCACATTGACAATTGGCGATGGACTGGTTTCACAGATTCCGGCATTCCTGATTGCTTTGGCAACCGGGTTCCTCATCACTCGTAGTTCTGCTGATTCGAATCTCTCGCAAAACGTCTCTTCGCAACTGTTGCAATCTCCAGCAGCTCTCAATTATTCCGCCATTTTGCTAGGTGGTTTAGCATTCACGGGTCTTCCTATGATTCCTCTGTTGAGTCTGGCGGGGGGATGTCTGTTGATCGCAAGCATCATCAAAACTCCGCAAACAGAGACGACCGAAGAGTCTGAAGCGAAGCCACCGACTCCACAAAGTTCGACGAACCCAGCAGAACCGAAATCGGATCTCTTTGATCGCCTGCATGTGGAGCCGTTGGAACTTTCGTTAGGGCTCGGATTACTCAAGCTGACAAAACAAGAGCACGGCGATTTGTTGAAAAGCCTGTCAAATCTCAGGCAGCAGATCGCAGAAGAGTTGGGACTCATTGTTCCCAGCGTTCAGATTCGAGACGACCTGACTCTCGACCGACATGAATACCGGATTCGCATCAAAGGGGTGGAGTTCGCACGCGGGACCGCATACTCCGATGGTTTTCTGGCACTCGAAACGCCTCAAACCACTCGCCAGATTGCTGGAATCGAATTGCAGACCAGTAGTGATTTGTTACGGGCAAAATGGATCGAGTCTCGACAGGCAGAGACGGCACGATCATACGGATATCGTGTGGTTGAACCTTCAACAGCCCTCATCATTCACTTTGCGGAAGTGGTTCATGACCACGCCTCAGAACTACTCACTCGTCAACAAGTTCACGAACTGCTTGATCGCTTGAAGCAAAAAGCACCGCGAATGGTGGAAGAGCTGGTTCCCAATGTCATCAATACTGTCAAAATACATCAGGTGCTGACTTCGTTGTTGGAAGAACGAGTTCCAATTCGCGATTTGGAAACCATCTTGCAAACGATGGGAGATTACAGCACGCGAGTCCATCAGTCAGGACCGCTCGCAGAGCTTGTTCGCAGAAGACTGGCTGGCAGTATTACCGAACACTATCGCGATGAGAATCGTCAATTAACGGCGCTGGAATTAGACACTCAGTTTGAAGAATCGTTACTGCCTTTAGTTGCCTGGGACGACAATACTCCCTTCTTGCGAATCACAAGAGATCGCGAACGGTCATTGCTGATTGAGTTGAATCAACGAGTTGGGCAAATGATTACCGATGGGTTTTCTCCAGTCCTCATCTGCGAAGCGGAACTTCGCCCGGCTCTCAAGCGTTTGACTCGCAACCGCTTACCACGACTGGGAGTATTAGCCCGTCAGGAGATCGGTCGGGATACTGAAATTCATATTTACAAACAGATTTTCGACCAACGTCTGACATCACAAAATACCTTGCAAACGACGGTGGCCGAAACGGTCACGTAAGAGACTCAGGATCTATTTATGTCTGAAATTAAAACATTTCGAGCTGCGTCTTTAGAAGCCGCAATGGAACTTGTACGACAAGACCTCGGTGAAGAGGCGGTGATTCTTCAAAGTCGCGAAGTCGCACAAAATCGTTTGTTGACTTGGCTCAAAGCCAAAACAGAAATTGAAGTGACTGCTGGCATCGGCTCTCGCTGGGAACGTGCTGCTATCGACTTCTCGAATTCTGCCGGTCTCGATCTGGAATCATTGAACGAGGAGCCTTTGAACTCATCAGAGGAACAAAATGAGCCTGCTCTTGAAAGTATAGAGAGCGAAGATAAGACACAAGAGCCCACACGACTTTCGGCACTCGAAGAACGGTTAAACTCCATTCAGTCGATGCTCGAGCAAATGGGCCAACAGCAAATTGTCAGTTCTTCCGTCGATGTTCCTGTCGAACTTTTTGACTTGTATGCGGAATTGATTGATGTCGATCTGGATGAAAGCCTGGCTCGCGATTTGATCTATCGTTTGCGGCAGGAAGCGGGAGCATTAATTTCTGAACAACCCGACCGAGCTCGCCACCTATTGACTGGCATGGTTGAACGGGAACTCAATTGTAGTGGGCCGATCCAGGTTGTTGCTCAACAACAAAAAGTGGTGGCTCTGGTCGGTCCCACCGGTGTTGGAAAAACGACCACCATCGCCAAGCTTGCCGCGAATTTTCGCCTTCGTGATGGAATAAAGATGGGTCTTGTGACCGTTGATACTTATCGTATCGCTGCTGTCGAGCAACTTAGGACTTACGCAGAAATTATCGATCTGCCGATGAAAATTGTGACAAGTCCACAAGAAATGCAACAAGCGATGGACGAACTCTCTGATATGGATCTGGTGCTGATTGATACAGCAGGACGTAGCCCGAAAGACGAACTCAAGATCAAAGAACTGAAACAACTCCTCGCAGCGGCCAATGTTGATGAAGTTCACCTGGTGATGAGTCTCACAGCAAGTATGAAAAGTCTTCTCTCAACTGCTCGAAACTTTGCGAGAGCCGATGTGACTTCACTCATTCTGACCAAGCTCGATGAAGCAGATAGTTTGGGGGCTGTTCTCTCACTGAATCGAGAACTCAACCTTCCAGTTAGCTATCTGACGACGGGACAAAATGTACCCGATGATATTGAACCTGCCCTTTATGACCGTCTGGCCCGACTGATTCTTGGTCGAGATGTTTTGCACTAAATCAATTTTTTATAACCATATTTCTTCTTGAAACCGGTAATTCAAAATGGCCGATCAGGCACAAACCCTCCGAACACTGATGGAACAACGGCGTTCGACTTCCGATTTACAAATCGATGGCGAACAATCTCCGTTGGCAAAAACCTTGGGAGTGACAAGTGCCAAGGGAGGCGTGGGGAAAACGACGTTGGCGATTCAATCCGCAAGGGCTTTTGCCAATGCTGGCTACAAAGTCTGCGTATGGGACGTGAACGGAAACGCCTCTCACGATTTGCTCTCTGGCTTTCAGCATTCATGGACTCTCTCACATCTGTTGACGGGTGCCCGCAGTGCCGAGGAAATTTTGACACCGGGTCCTGATGGAATCCATTTTTTGTTGGGGAATGGTGTCAGTAATCTGACAACGGCACTCTGGGGGCAGTCTCAAGTGCTTCAGTCTGCCATCAATACCTGGCAGAAAAATTTTGATGTTCTGGTTCTCGACCTTCCGGGAACAGTCGGCGGGGAAGTTCAGTCATTGATCTCAAGCTGTGATTCCTCCTGGCTTGTTTGTACATCAGAACCAACCGCAGTCGCGGCCACTTATGGATTTATTAAGCAATCACCCGATTTATTGTCCCGAACGTCAATCATGGTGAATCAAGTCGATTCTTCTGAAGAAGCATTCGATGTGATTGATCGCCTGCAACAAACCACAAAATTGTTTCTGCAGAGTTCGATTTCTGCGGCCGGGTTCGTGCCGCAAGATCGTTCCCTGAATCAGTCAGAGCATTGGAGATTTTCCGAGTCCGTGCAGTCAACCGTTGATGGATTGACGAGTCGCTGGCTGTTGAACTTCGATGCTTCAGATGAGGAGAGCAGTTTTGTGGATCGCTTTGGATGTCTGGCAACATCCCACTGGAAAGAGGCACGAGCTGCATAGATTTGGTGGAGTGCGTAAATTGAGGTGAGTTTTATGATTGAAAAGAAATTTAGGATTATGCGGATTTTATTCAATTTGATGGTTGTAACGACCGATAGTAAAGACAGGCCGTCAATGCGTCTTCTCTGAAACGTATTTTTGGCAGTGAATCTCTTCAGGGGATTCGCGACAACACCTCGCACCGAAGCGTTCGATTTCGGTCGCAATACAAATCACAACGATCGACAGACAAACTATACAACCGACGGAGAGTTCCATGGCAACGAAGGTCGATGACGCCACATTACAGCTTTGGACAATATTCAAACAGGATCAAACTGATCAGGGTTTACGCAATCGCCTGATTGAAAAATATTTGCCATTGGTTCGTTATAACGCCGAGCGTGTGTGGGCTAAATTACCCGATGGCGTTGATATGAACGACTTGATGTCGGCCGGTGTGTTTGGATTGATGGATGCCATTGAAGCATTCGATCTCGAACGCGGCGTGAAATTTGAAACCTATTGTGTGCCACGTATTCGTGGAGCAATGCTTGACGAGCTAAGAACGATGGACTGGGTTCCACGACTTGTTCGTAGTAAAGCCAGCAAATTGGAAGCGGCTCGAAAGCAAGCCGAAGCCGAAGCGGGGGGACCACCAAGCGACGCAGCAGTCGCTCAGAAACTCGAACTTCCTCTCGAAGAATACGAAAAGCTGAAGAACGATGCGAACGCAGTCGGTGTCGTCAGCCTGAATAAGAAATGGTATCAAACCGACAGTTACAAGGATGTCCGGGAGATTGATATTCTCCAGGATGCCAAAGGGGAAGACCCGACAACCAGCATCCAAAAACTTGACATCATGAAGCTAGTGACCAAAGGGCTCAACCGAAACGAACGGCTCATCATCATTCTTTATTACTACGAAGAATTGACGATGAAGGAAATCGGTACCACGCTCGGTCTTTCTGAATCGCGTGTCAGCCAAATGCACTCCAGCATTGTCTGCCGATTGAAAGAACAACTCGGCATGCGTCGCCCGGAATTTGATTGATGGTGTCGCGTTACAACCAATAAAAAAACACTCCGTATTATGGAGTGTTTTTTTATTGGTTCTGGCCGTTGTTCTCGAAAAAACGATGATTTGGCTGAGTTGGTAACAGAAATCGTTGGCGCAATTCTTCCAACTCAGCTTGTGCGGTAAATTGTTCTGCTTGGCGATCTGTGGGTGACATCAAGTTTCGTTGCTCGACAACGACACTCAGGTCACTCCAACAGTTGTATTTTTCGCACAACGCCCACGCGACGGCGACTTCCAGCCGAGGTTCTGGGTTCAAGGGGACATGAAGCTGACTGATCGACCAGCGATCAGAGACAAACACTAACGGTCCCGCATCTCCTTCAATCCAGCGATAGGGATCGCTTGTAAATGGTGGGAAATCCTCCGAAATCTGTGTGGGAGGTTTCGCCAAGAGAACTCGAACCACCACTGCTCGTGGACTGTAGAGAGACCATCCAAGCCATTGGTCAAGATGTCCCGTGAGTCGGAGCAGAGGAAAACTCCAGAGAAAGAGGCCAACACAAATAAGAGCGTAATCAAACCGGCGTTGAGAAGACTTGGAAGTCTCATTCTTTTTTAGAACGACTTGTTTTGGTAAGCACCACAGCCAGAAGGCTTGCAGCAGAAAAAAGCTGTTCCACAACATGACACTCCACTCGTGATTCAATCCGCGCGAACTGAATGTGAGAATCAGGAGGCCGTGCATGAGCATGGCCAGGCATGCCGCCAGACGACGTGTTCGTGGGATAAGCAACCCGACCGCGATGAAACACTCCCCCATAGGAAATGTGGCGATCATGACACGCTGAATCGTTTCGGGAAAACGATTCAGCTCGAGACTGAGTGAACGGAACAGCCCCGAGAGAATCACCTGTCCATGTTGTTCGAGAAACATCAAATTGGCTTTGGAGATCGCAGAATAGACATAGAGGCTGGTGGTTAAAATGATGACCAACGTCAATGTTCTGCGGGGTGGACCGATCAAAATTAAAAGCGAGATCCATATATATTGGATCATCCAGGGTTGCCAGCGGTGCTGATCTTCCAGCAATAAACTACCCGCAGCGAGCAGAAAGAGCAGAGAAAACCTCTTCGAGGGATCACCTCGTAGCGAATCCATCAATTGGCCCAAAAGTCCCAGAACCATGAGGCCCATCAGTATCCAAGCCACAGTGTTGGGCCAGACAAACCCAGATATCAAAGGGACTTGCGGAAATACTGACTGAGGCAGCCAGAGTTTGAACGAGGTGCCAATTTGAGCCAGTGCGAACAGAGCCACAAGAAATTGTAAGCCGCATAACTGTCGTAATTGGTCAGGATCTGCTGGCTGGTCGGCTTTGTTTGTCACTTCTGGACACCCTGTCAGAAAATTCGTCAAATTGCGAGACGGAGTCGTTTGTGATTTTTTCCCGCAAGATCTACACTAGAGGTTCGCAGAAACTTTCACAGATTCGATTTTCGGAAACAGAACCATGGTCCTACGTCCTCGAACAAAACTGAAAAAAGCCCGCAAAAATGCCCGTTGTCCCAAATGTGGAAAACTGGTTGCGATGAAAAGACGCTGTAAAACTTGTCACAAAGCCTTACGCTAGTTTTTGGCAGAGCAGCAGCAATAAAAACAGCCCGACGAGTATTCGCCGGGCTTTTGCTTGCGCGATCAAAAAGAACTATCACTGCTCAAATGGTTTCTCGGACGATTTATCGGCTCCAAACGATTTACGGAAACTCTCGACTTCTGATTCAATCGTTTTCTTTCCACCGGTCAATTTCAGGAAATAGTTTCCTTCTTCACCCACATTGATGATGGCAGCCAACATCCGCGAGTTGGGTGTTTTTTCCGTTTGTTGTCGAATTGGTGGACCAACGGGTTTGTTATAAGTTCCCGAAACATCGACAAGGACATATTCGCCTGCTTTGGATTTCCCTTCAGTCACATTGACTTCTCGGCCTTCTGCTTCAAACTGCTTCACCCATCGGCTGATGTTCGCAGCCACTCCTCCTCCGCCTCCGCCAAACGAATAGACCACGATTTCTGCATCGGTCTCTCCCTCAGCCGGCTTGATTTTGAATTCCGCCAGTCGTAGCCGATTGCTTGCCGGTTGTTGTTCCCAGCTTTTGGGGACATCCAAAGTGATTGCTTTAATTTTGACATCTTCGGCTGACAACACTCCAGCGACTGCGAGTGCCGTCAGGCAAGTCAGCATCGAGATTGTTTTACGGAACATAATAAAGACTCCTTTCAGGGAGAAAATTGTTGAATTCTTATTACCATTGTTGAGAGGCCGGAACAGTTTTGCAAATCTGTCAGAAGTTTAAGAGCGGGTCTGCCATCTTAATTGCTTATTTCAGCAGTTTTTTGAATTGTGTCCAACTTCGGGAATTGGCAATATCGTTGGCGGATAGCCCAGCGCGGCGGGCTTGAAAGACTCCATATCGCATGACATCCATGCCACTGGTTGAATGCGCATCTGTGCTGATAACAATCGGGATACCAAGATCTTTCGCGGCAGCCGCATGCTGGGCATGCAAATCGAGCCGACTTGGATGGGCATTGATTTCCATCATGACCTCATGGTCGGCGGCGGCTTTGAGGATTTCGGACATCTCCATCTCGGCCCCCGGACGCTTCCCAATAATTCGTCCCGTGGGGTGTCCAATGATATCGACATTGGGATTCTTGATGGCCGTCATCAATCGTTTGTGAATTTGCTGTTTGTCTTGCTTCAACCCATAGTGCAAAACAGCCAGTACCCAATCGGCTTCTTCCAGAACATCATCAGGGAGGTCCAAAGTTGCATCTTCAAGGATGTCGCATTCGATGCCGCATAAGACCTGAATCCCTTTGGTTTTCTCGGCGACTTCGCGAATCTCGTTCCAATGGGTGCGAAGTCGGTCTGCGTCGAGTCCGTTGGCCATCGTGACTCGTTTTGAGTGATCGGTGATTGCAATATATTTTCGGCCACGTTTTTTTGCCGCATCAATCATTTCTTCGATGGTGGCCGTGCCGTCTGTCGCGGTTGTGTGCATATGCAAGTCACCTCGAATATCGTCGAGCGTGACAAGTTCAGGAAGCCTATTATTTTCAGCAAGTTCAAATTCTCCCCGATCTTCGCGTAACTCGGGAGGAACCCATGCCAAGCCGAGGGCCTCGTAGACTTCTTCCTCGGTTTCCCCCGCAACGGATTCTTCTCCTGAAAACAGGCCGTACTCATTCAATTCGAGGTTTTGTTTTTGTGCCCGTTTCCGCATCACGATGTTGTGTTCTTTAGAACCAGTAAAATATTGCATTGCGGCTCCGTACGACTTCGCCGGAACGACGCGCAAATCCATTTCGAGACCTTTAATGAGTCGAACGCGTTGTTTAGTCTCTCCACGTTGTAACACCTCTTCGACGAGGTCATGGTTGGCTAGTGCGTCCATCACTTCATCGACATCATCGGAAGTGACGAGAATATCGAGATCGCCGACAGTTTCTTTGCGTCTGCGGAAACTTCCCGCAGGTGTCACCTGTTGGGTAGAAGCTAACGCGGCGAGAGTTTCCACAATTTGTTCGACCAGCGGTTCTGCCGTTGCAAAGAAGGTTCGTTCTTTAGATTTTGCGGCTTGATCAATATTGGCCAGAATCGAGTCTTCCGTTTTCTTTGCGAAGCCTTTCAAATTTTGAATTTCTCCCGCTTGAGCGGCGGCCTTCAACTCATCGAGATTGGTGATGTTTAATTCTTTGAACAGAGTGGCCGCTTTTTTGGGGCCGACACCGGGAAGACGCATGATATCGAGGACACCGGGGGGGACTTCGGCTTTGAGTTCTTCCAGTTGTTCGAGAGTTCCCGATTCAACCAGTTCAGCGATTTTCGCAGCCAGGTCTTTTCCGATTCCTGACAACTCTGTCAGGTCGGTACCCTCTTCAAGCAGTGAAGAGACCGAGTCGGTTATGCCTTCCAAAGTTCGGGAAGCGTTGCGGTAAGCTCGGATACGAAACGGGTTGGCACCTTGGATCTCCAGGAGATCGGCAAGTTCATCAAATTGTGAGGCGATCCGTTCGTTATTCATATGTCATTCTCTTCCGCATGTTGGTTTCGTTTTTCACCTTTTGGGTCTTGGCCTCATCATAAAGAATCACGATTCGTTCTCCATGCTATCCAAATTCGCTCCATACAATGATTTGGTAGTTTCGGTGTTTTGAGGATGAGAGGCTTCACTGTTAGTCTTGACAGATTATTGTCAAAAATCTATCACTCAGGTCCTCCCTAAAGATCAAGTTCGATCTTTTCCCCACCCGTAGAGACATTCCGTCTGAACCCCGATTTTCCAATACATTAATTATAATTTCAGGTGTTCTCATGAGAGATCTTCTGTTATGTCTACTCGTCTGCACATTTGCATGCACGGGTTGCACCTCCACGAACACATCCAATACGGCACGAACTGCGACAGAGCAATTGCTCATTTCGAATGCCATTGACGATTCCCTCTCGAATGTCGATTTTGGTGCCTTCGCGGGACATAGCGTCTTCCTTGAAGAGAAATATATGGAATCGGTTGACAAAAATTACACCATAGGATCGATTCGCCATCGCTTGATGATGCAAGGGGTCACGATTGTCGACAAGAAAGAAGAGTCTGATATCTGTCTGGAAGTTCGCAGTGGTGGTGTCGGAACAGATTCTTCCAAAATGTTTTTGGGAATTCCAGAAGTGGCCATTCCGGGAATGGTGACGCTTCCCGAATTGCGAGTCGTGACAAAAGAGAGTCAGAACGCTGCCGCTAAACTGGGAATCGTTGCTTATCACACTAAGTCGGGTCAAATTTTGGGTGATGGTGGAGTATCGTTGTCCCAGTCTGATCGAAACAACTGGTATGTGTTGGGGGTCGGCCCATACGAAAATGGAACTCTCAAAAAAGAAATCGCGGACTCAGCACAACAGGCCTCATACACACCAAATGTCAAAATCCCGAAACAGGTTGCATTTCAACCGTCCTATTCTTCGGGAGCAGGTGGAGTTTACAACGATAGCACAGGGCGAATTCGTCTCGCTGGAGAAGAAAAACCGCAACACTAGACGCCGATTTGAATATTCAATTCAGGCCGTCAATTGCCAATCTGCTTCAGGGCCATTATTCTGCATGAACAGGAAATGAGCGACGTGCTCATTTCAACAATACTGTTTCAGCATGTAGATAAATTCCATGAATCGACTGCTCTTTCTTGTCTGTGCAATTTGTTCTTTGCTCTTCACGGGGTGCCCCCAGTCGTCGGCACCAGATTCTTCAAGTTCAACGAATTCGAAACAGCCAGCGGAGTCTACTGAAGAACCGCGACTCGAAGATTCTGCTGAGTCAATTGACGCTCTCAAAGAATTGAATGTCCGTCTTATCGCTGATGATGAGGGATACATCACAAAAATGTATGCTCTTGATTATCCCATCGGCGATGACGATTTGGTTCATCTCGAAGGCCTAGCCAACCTTGTTGATTTAAGATTGTCTGGTCCAGAAATTTCTGATGCAGGAATGAAGCTGGTTGGTAAACTCACATCACTGAATATCTTGGGATTAGACAACACAAACCTGACAGGAGAAGGACTCAAGGAGCTTTCCAATCTTAGCAATCTGAAAGCTATCTATCTTCGGCGAACGAACATTACCGGCGAAGATTTGCAGCATCTTCAACCGTTAACCTCACTTAAAGAAGCCGACATTCGTTTTACGGGAGTCGATGATACCGGGGCCCAATATCTGGCAACGATGCATCATCTGAGGAGTGTGAAAATTCAAGGCACCTCAGCCTCACCTGATTTCATCAAGCAGCTTGCCCCCATCAAAGATTTGGAGCGAATCAATGTCTGGGGCCCTTCATTTAACGATGCTGTTTTGGAAGCCGCTCATCAGTTTCCCAAGTTAAAAGCGATTGAACTGGATGATACTCAAGTGACTGACGAGGGATTAAAAATTTTAGCCGATCTGAAAAATCTTGAATTCATCAGTCTCATGCGAGTGAACGGTATTAGTGATGAAGGGATGAAGTCGTTGGCCGGGTTGGAAAAACTAAAAACATTGAATCTTCGCGGTACTCCTGTTGGTGACTCAGGCTTGGTGACTCTTTCCAAGTTGCCTGTGATTGTAGAACTGAATCTCTTCGAGAACTTTCTCGGTGAGGAAGGACTTGCAGCAGTTGGTCAACTGACCACATTGGAGAATCTCAATCTCCGGCAAACTCCCACCGATGACACCAATATCGCAGGATTGGTTGGTTTAAGTCATCTCAAGTCGCTTGATTTGGAAGATTCATTCATTACTGATGAGGCGATCAATACCATCGTCAACCTCACCGATTTAGAGGTTCTCATCCTTAATGGGACTGGTGTGACGGACGCGGGTCTCTTGAAACTGACTGCGTTGAAATCATTGAAAGAACTTCGATTGCGTTATGTGGGCCCCTCTGAAGAAACATTGGAAGCTTTGAAAGCTGCGATTCCCAATCTTAAAGTTGTGACCGATTGATCATCTTTCAAGCTACCGACTTGAAGCAATCAATTGTTCGATTTGTACTAGCGTCGGTAGAGCCTCGCGATTGCCCTGTTGCTGGCACTTGAGAGCGGCCGCGGCCGAAGCGAATTCAAGGATTTGCTCGGGAGCCCATGCTTGCAAAACTGCGTGAATCAACGCTCCCGAGAAGATATCGCCCGCGCCTGTGGAATCTGTGTTGACTACTGAGAAGGCGGGTTGGTAATGCGTTTCCTCTTGAGTGAATAACCAAGCTCCCTGATTGCCGTCTGTGATGGTGACCGTTTTGGGGCCCGCTTCCAGTAATCGTTTTGCTCCTCGTTCGATATCATCGTTTTGGAAATACTGAGTCAGAAATCGACGCGGTGCGTTCACCACATCCACAAATTGTAAGAGATCCGTGGTACGACCTTTGGGAGACCCTGTGTCGAGGAACACCGTGAGACCTTTCGCTTTGGCTGATTGTGCAACTGTGACGGCTATTTCAGCAGGCCATCCATCGAGATGGAGAACACCCGCTTGCGAGAGATGTGTGGCGAGTTCTTGAAGTGGCTCGATATCTGCCGAGGTTCGTCTGCACACAATAGTGCGGCTTCCCGTCGACTGCTCCACCCAAACGTGGGCGGTTCCCGTTTCGGTTCCTGGTTGTTGCGATGCTGGAAAGAAATTTACTTGTTCTCGATCGAGATCTTCTTCAATGATGACTCCAAAGTGATCGTCTCCCCATAAGCCAGTAAACGTGCAGTCGTGCCCAAGTCGAGAAAGAAATACGAGAGCCGTAGGGACTGGCCCTCCGACCTGTAAGCGTGATTCATTAGCTTCAATTTTAGTGTCGACGACCGGGAATTGATCGACGAATAATTGGTGATCAACGACAATCGTTCCCAATCCGAAAATTTTCTGACTTGCCATAGAGTACTCTCAGATCTCTTAGCAGAAGCCTAAGTGTTCGAAGAGGCTGGCACTGATTCATTTGGTTCAGAATGCGGAGCCCCGAGAAATCTTCCCAGCGGACCAAAATACCCTCGATACAACATGACCAACCAGGCCGGTACGAGAATTGGTCTCACGATAAACGTATCGATGAGCACTCCAAATGCCAGAGCAAATCCCAATTGTTGCATGCCAAGAAGCGTGCCGAATAGAAGCGACGAGAATGTTCCCGCCATGATCACTCCACAACTGGAGATAATGCTGCCCGTTTTTTGCAAGGCTTGTAATGCGCCTTGGACGAGGCCATGTTCCTTCTGTTCCTCTTCAATTCGTGTCATCAACAGGATGTTGTAGTCTTCTCCAACTGCAATCAGAATTGTGAACAGAAACACGGGAACTTTCCAATCGAGCCCGGCGAACCCCGCAGGATCCAAGCTGTAAAACATCAACGCAGCAGCCCCTAATGAGACAAAGAAGGTGAAAAACACACTCATCAGTAAGTAGAAGGAGATCATGACACGTCGTAATAGTATGACCAGAATGAGAAAGACGGCTGTCAGTACCAAAACTTCGATTCTGATTTGATCGCGATCAGTGACGGCTTTCAGGTCGGCAATGCTGGCCGTTGGTCCGAGAAACGAAAGTTCGGTCGGTAGGATTGTATGACTTTGAACGTCTTTCAGAGCCTCTTGAAGTTCAGCGACTTCATCGTTCTCTAATCCTGGCTCTGCAAGCTCTTCCTGGAGAGCTTCAATTTCTTCTTCGTGAAGCTCTTTAATTGCGGTGTCAAACTCTGCCGCATACTGTTCCATCCGCTTTCGGAAGAGATTGAAGTTGGCGATACTATCTCTCGAAAAAGGATCGCTGGTAAAGACCAAGTCGAGTCGAGTGATGCTGTGGTCAAGTTCGTCGACTTGCGTGACATAGTATTCGCGAATTTTCTGATTGATGACTCGTCGTTCGATCAAACCCAGATCTTTTTCAAGTTCTTGCTCGTACTTAATCGCTCGGCTGGTAATGCCTGTGGGATCGTTCACAGAGCGAATGTCTGACACGTCCAACTCTTCGAGGTTCTTTTTGATTTTTTCGGTCAACAATTCAAGCTGGCCGATGACATCCGATTCGGTGAAATCAAGCGAAGGATTACGCAAGAGGACTTGAGCAGGCCCCGTCTCGCCGGGGGGGAAATGTTGTTGAGCCGCACGTGCCCCTTGAACGCTCAAATAATGATCGGGCAATTCTGAGAGCAGACCGTAGCTAAGTTGATCGATAAATACCGTGCCGAAAAAAGCGAACGGCAGCATGAGGCTCACGGTGATGATCCAGATTTTGGCCGGTGCTCTTTCAATCCGTTGGCAAATGCTGACCCAGAATCGATTAATGACATCACCTTTCATGAGACGTCCCAACAGCGTCGTTGGAGAAAACCAACTCGCGCGTTGTACGGAGTCATTGGGTAAGTAAGGCCAGAATGCCCATTTTCCACAGAGTCGGATCATCGCCGGGGCAAATGTCAGAGAAGTGACCAGACAGATCATGAGTGCAATGAAGATCGCGTTGCCGGCTTGCTGAAATTTTCCGAATTCCGCAAACGACATCATGCCGATACCAATAGCCGAAGTTCCCGCACTGGCAGCCAGCGCGGCTCCCACTTTTCCAATAGAGGCAGATGTGGCTTCGGGGTGAGTCGCTCCCTGATCGAGTTCTTCTTTATAGCGGGCAATTAAAAAGAGGCAGTAGTCAACCCCCGCACCATAAACCAGCACTTTGATGAAGACTTCAATATCTTTAAACAGGCTTACGATCCCGAAACTTGCCAAATTTGACAAGACCAACATCGATGTGGCCACAGCGACTCCAACGGTCATCAATGGGATGATGGCCAGTAGTGGGGCGCGATAGATCAGAATTAGCAGAACAAGAACAAGAATAATCGTGGCTGATTCCGTCCGTTCACCACTTTCTCTACTGGCGTTTCGCATATCACGACCGACAGTCGCCGTGCCACTGAGCGATAATTCCATGCCAGCGGGAATTCTGAGTTCTTCGTCGGGATTAACCTTTAAGTTCTCGCGAAGTTGTTCAATTTTCCAAATCAGCGGAATGTTCACATCGGCGATGTACTCGGTCGTCAATGAGATGATTAGTAACGTCGCTTCTCCGTGTTTAGAATTGAGTAGATGACCAATTCGTGGGTGTGTCCAATCGCGAACGCGATAAACCAGATCTGATTCTTCTTCCGTCAGCTTCAGGTGTTGAAACTGCTTAGCGTATTTTTCCGCTTTTAGATCGGCCGCTTCATCCGGTTCATCTTCGGAGGCCGTTGATCGGACTCCAATCGAGCGCAGCAAGGGGACAAGTGTATCATGAATGTAATTACGATCATCTTGATTGATGCCTGATTTTCGAGCAGGTCGACGCGCCACAATGACGACGGTACTCGTTAGCAAGTCGTCGGGAAACGCCTTCTCAAAAAGCGCTTCTGCCTCAACACTGTCGGAATCGTTGGGGAGAAAGGCGAATTCACCTTCCTTCAACATACTCTCAAACGGGGGGGTAATTGCGAATAAGACCGCAAGCAGCAGCACCCAGCCAAACAGGACCAGCCCCCAGAAACGAGAGACAAATTGTCCCAGTTTTTCAAACATCTGGTATCAGCAATTTCTAGTGTGTGGAAATGAGAAGTCGGCAAGCCGACAAAGGAATAGAACAGGCTATCTTACGAAATCCTTTGTCAAATTGGCATCGGAGCGGCCCCGTGCTGAAGCATTTTCAACAGATTTTCTGAATACTCTCTTGAGAGAGGGGCGATGCTGTGCGATTGTCTTTCTCTGGTACCTTGATTATTTATGACTGGCCCAACTATTGGTGAAATTATGCCAGAATCCCTGAAATTACTGATTCAAGCCGGTCATCCGATTATTTCGATTCAGTCGACAGATGAATCCCGCGTTTTGGGTCTGGTTCATGAAACCTCCCGAGAATTGAGTCGGTCGATTATGGAATGGTCGATGACGCAGGGACTTGTTCCGTTTGACGGGCAAGGAATTCGTCGCTCACCGGTCGTTCAACCTTCTTCCGCGACCGAAGCCTTGGCCCATGTTCAGGATTGTATCGGTTCTTTTGTCTTCATTTTCCGCGATCTGGGTGTTCATGGAAACAGACGCAAAAAACATTCGCCATCACGCCATGTGCGTCGGGCAAACTCACCGTAAGAAAAATGACGCTGGTTGTGGCTTAAGAACTGATGCCACACTTCGTTGGCGGTCTTGGCCAGCAGTGCTGAACTGGTATCTTGTGTGTCGAGCGAATGATGGGCAAGCTTGAGTCCTGGGCCGACAACATAAATTTCCAGCAGCCGTAAAATGTTACGAGCATGGGGATGATTCTGAGACAATTGACGAGCGGCTGCCCGGACATCTTTGCGAGTTTGTTCGGAGGGCCCGGAAGTTTGGTCACCCAGCAACAACCAGCGTCCCGGATCTTCCTGGACCGGCTGAGGCGATTGCTCTTCGACCATTTGCAGGACTTGTTCCTGCATGATGCGGCGGTAACGCGCTTCCAGTCGAGCCGTCCGCCACTTGTCTTTCAAAATCTCCAGCATGTTGACTCCCTGTGAGTGTGCTTTTACCCATAGGGAGGCTGTTGTTAAACAGAGCCGATCAGAATTCGTAAGTCCTGATCGTGTCGAGAGAAGAAAAAAATGAGGACGTTGCGCAACGTCAAAAACGCTGATATGAAGCTATGTTTTCAGCAGTTTGTTAAACAGCAGCGAGGTGATAGCGAGAAAATAATCATTATGTTTTGAGAGATTTCTCAATTGGGACCGCAGAGTTCGCCGAGGAAGTCAAGCATTTTCGCGAAAGTAGCTTGTGCAAAACCTCTCCACCAAAGAAGGTCGGGAAGTGCGTGACCCCCAATCCCGTTATCACGCTCTTTGCGTTTCTTTCTCTCTTGGCGACTTTGCGTCAAGTTCATGCCGGTGGAACTAACCTTCACTCATTCCACAAACAGAAACGGCAGGACTTCGATTTTCATTACCATGAAGGCAAAGTATCCAAAGAACGCACATGACCAGATGATGGCCACAAAGCGCAGAGGACTCATCGACAACGAGCGCGAGAGAATCTTGTTATTCATCCAGAGCAACAAGATCGAATAGACAAACATCACGCCCCCCTGTAGCGCTGCCGAGATCTTCACGAGAAACAGAGGTTTCGAAAATCCGGGGACTAGCAAGATGATAATTCCCAACGCAATCTCGGCCCACAAAAAGAGAAAGTACAATTTGCTGACCGACCATTTGGGGTTATCGCGCAGGTAGTTCACTTTCACGATGTCTGCGGAAATCCGGGAGATCACATCGAGGACTCCCAGTTCGGTGGTGAGCAAGATGGCGGTTCCCATCAATAGAAATGCAATCTTGAGGATCCCCCCATTCTCCATGCCGCCAAGAGTGGTTGCTTCTCCCCAGATGAAATCCATATCTTTCCCGAAGCTCTCCATGCCGGGCTTCAAGTTTCCATCCGCGTTATAAAAAATCGAATAGGAAATCAGTGAGAGTAGGGCGAGACAAACCAGACAGGTTACAAAGAAACTGAGGAAGTGTTCGATGTTGGCGGCTCGCCACCATTGTTTCCAGCGACCGAGATTGGCTTCGGTGTGCTTGAAGTGATAACCGACTTCGGGGCTCGCTTCTTCTTGGCCGGTGATGGGGCTCGTAATCCGTCCGATGTAGGCTCCCATGCCGTAGCCTTTGTCTTTGATGTAATTCGATTGCCCGAGGTTTAAGGTTCCTCCCGCTCCGGCAAATGCTAAAGCCCCCAATAATGCGACGAACGCCAACCCCGAATCGGGAGGCGGCATCTCTCCCAGGTTCATTGCTCCTGCAAACATCGCAGTGACTGCGTAGGGCTTTACCAGAATGAACGCCAACACCACCACGGCAATCATGATCGAGGCGACTAAAAATGTCTGAATCTTTTCGACGGTGTTATAGACGACGGGACCGGATGTCAGAACGACACCGACAAGTACCAGCCCGGCGATGGCAAACCAGTTCGTGTAGGGAGCCGAGAAATCACCACCGGCGGCATCGATCGGTCCGAAGATCAACCAGGAAAGTGTTGTCGCCGCACCACTCGCCCAGCCGGGCCAAGCCATCGGAACAATATTGCAGATCAGCATGATCCAGGCCCAATGCTTGCTCATGCGGCAGAAGCCGGTGATCGCGCTTTCGCCCGTGACGAGTGTGTAGCGTTCAATTTCCATGTTGAGGAAATATTGCGTCATCACACCCAGCAGGCAGGCCCAGAAGAAAACGAATCCCGCTTTATAGGTAATGTGGGGCCAGAGCATGAATTCGCCCGAGCCGAGCGAGAGACCGGCAAGGATAATACTGGGGCCAATCATGGCCTTCCAGGGGATGGCCTTCGGCATGTCTCGATATTCGAGAGGAGGCAAGTTTTGGTGTGGGATGACATCATCGGGAACGAGTTCCGGGTCTTTGTCAGACATCGGGAGACTTTCGTTCGAGAGGTGAGCGGCTGGGAAGACGAGACATAAAAAACGCGCGGCAGGTAGCACAACCGATCCTGTGGCGGATGATATTGTGGGTCAAACCTGACCCACAATATCATCCAACTGCGAATGGGAAACAATCTTTCACCCGCGGGGTTGCCCCGCAGTGTCCTGGCGATGAAGCCGGACGATTCTTGTGCGATCCCCCGCCACGCGAAATCTCATCATATCCGAACCTGCTACGGAATCAATCAGATTTGGCAGAACCAGAAACTTGTTGTCGAGATAAACTTGGGGAAGATGGGGTGCTAAGTTTCCTTGGAATATCCCCATTCCTTCGACGCGAAGCCCCAGTGGTTTTGGACTAACTCGATCTCAGCCGGTTCGAGTTGATGGGCTGATTTTTGAAACCCGGACTTTTCTTGAATGTACTGCTGAAAGAGTGGTTTTGCCGTTTCAAACCCATCAAGTTGCAATGAGGAGTAGATCGATTGCAACGTCTCAACAGGAGCGTGTTCCAGATCTTCGAATTTTACTTCCACCAGGTTTTTCGCAGGAATCGAATCTCGGTCGGTCAGGTATTTTTGCATCAACGCTTTGTAGAACGAGAGAAAATTCTGCTCGATATCTTCTTCGGTTGTTTTGGTCAGGCCGAGAAGCTGTGTCACATTCATCCAGAGATTACGTGTTGATCGAAAAACGTGTTCGGGGTTCCTCACGATAAAAACAAATTTTGCATCAGGAAACAGATGCAATAGTTGTGGGATCCGAGCGGTGTTCGGGGGGTTTTTCAGGCATAACGTCTTCCCTTCCTGGTCGAGACTCAAGCGACACAACAGTTTGCGATATTCGACCGTCCATTTCACTGCATCTGTGGGCGTCTGGTCAAACATGACCGAGCGGCGAAACAATTCTTCGGCTCGGTCGGGGAAGAGGTAGCAGTGGTTGTAAGAAATGTCCGTCATTCTTTCCAACGCAAATTCTTCTTCCTTGGGAAAATCCCAACCCATCTTCATTCCATCGACGGGTCGTTGATCGGGCATCATCTTGGCGAGCTTGTCATTGATGAAGTCCGGCATGGTCAGGAAGCTGTTCGGTGTAATGCAATGACGCATTGTGAGATATCCGAACTGCGGGTCCTTCGTCAATAAATTATGCAGATGTGTTGTTCCGCTTCTCCAATGACCAATGACAAACAGAGGTGGAGCAGGTTCTGTCTCCAAAGCTTTTGCACGACGAGAACTGAATCGTTCCTGCCAACGAAAAGGAACTCCGGTGAGAGAATTCAATAAGAGGCTCGCCCACGTTGGTAATTTCCTCCAACCAGCAGGCCGGAGACCATGTTTCAGGAACAGCTTCAAAACGAGATCAGAAGATCCACCGGTCAAGGAGTGTGGAATTTTTATTGATTCGGTGCGTGAAGACTTTGGTTTCATACTCTGATTTTCAGGCATCGTTTGAGAAACCGATGACATCGAGCTTCAACTTCCTTGTTCGATCAGTAAAGAGTTGAGGCATTATGACACTTTGCACCCATTCGACAACCAGAATCAGCCGGGGAATCCAAATAATCTTCGAGCATTCGCCGTCGTTTGCTTCGAGAATTCCTCGATGCTGATTTCTCGAACATCGGCGATCACTTGTGCCGTCAACGCGACACGTGCAGGCTCATTCCGTTTTCCTCGCATGGGATGTGGTGAAAGATAGGGGGAATCAGTCTCGACTAAGATTCGATCCGCAGGAATTTTCCCAGCAATATTACGGAGTTCATCGTTTCTTTTGAAAGTCGCCATGCCGGCAAACGACATGTACATATCGAGCTCAAGGCAAGTATCGGCTGTTTTCTGGTCGGCGCAAAAGGAATGCATGACGCCCCGCAGACTTCCCTGTTTCCCATGTCGCCTCAATTGCTCAACGACTTCAGCATCTGCTTCACGATTATGGACAATGAACGGTTTGCCAATTGCTTGTGAGAGTTCAAGATGACGATCAAAATAATCTGCTTGAAGTTCTAGTGGAGCGTGGTCCCAATATTTATCGAGCCCCGTTTCTCCGACCGCCAACACTCGCGGATGTGCCGCCAACTCAACAATCCGTTCCCAGTCTCCTGCTTTTGCTTCCGCGACGTAATTTGGTTGAATACCGACGGCAGCAAAAACGGATTCATATTGTTCCGCCAAGGCCACAGCACGTTCGCTGCTTTCGCGAGTTGTGCCGATGGTTAACATCGAGACAACGCCAGCCGTCGTGGCAGATTCGATGACGGTGGCCACATCATGCTCAAAGGATGATTCGTCAAGGTGACAGTGTGTGTCGATCAGCAAGGGGGTAGACATTTCAAGCTCCAAGGAAGAGAAGAATCTCTATCCTAGAGTTGAGAGCCGATGCTTTCCACCAAGACGGAGTATTCTCTTTACGATGCCTTCAGTTTTTGAACGGCGTTCAAAAAAAGCTGGTCACATTCTTCCTCAAGGACTCCTCCCATCGTGGCCATCTCGGAATCCCATGATTTGGCAATGACCTCATTCGATGTCAGATCAATCTGTTTCCAGCCCATCGTTTGCAAAGTTTTGATGGAACTCCCGTAGACAACGGTGCCGATGCCCGACCAGAGAATCGCCGACATACACATCGAACAAGGTTCGGCTGTTGTATAGAGAATATAATTCGACCAATTATCGTCGTTACTCTCTTGAAGCATTCATTGATGGCGTCAATTTCACCGTGCCAAATAGGATTTTCGGTTCCGCGATTTATCCCTTCGGCGATGACATCGCCCGAAGAGTTTACAATGACGGAACCGAATGGATGAGAGGAGTTTTGACGGGCGATGACGATTGCATGCCGCATCATGATTTCGTGGAGGGAAGGAGAGATGGGGTTCATAGTTGGTGGGACTCGCTGATCTCGGGAGGTCTGGGAGGTGGGACGTGCGCCTTAACAATATGAATGGTCAAGTTGTTGCTAGAGAGATGATCGCGAGCCAGATCATCAAAAGTGATAGACAAACTACAAACAGAATTATTAAGGCAATTTGTACGGGATGTTTATTACACCTACTCTTTGTAACAAGCCCCGATGTCCATTCCGCAAAGTTCGTGTGAAGATCTGTAAAAGATTCTCCGTACACGACATCAAACTTTTGACTACGTTCATCGTCACGACAGTAACCACACAAATTGTGCTTCTGATTATTTTCATCGAAGATCGTGCCGCAGAACTGAAAAACCTGCACCCAGCCGGGACGTTCAATGGCAATCAGTTTCAGCTCCTCGAATCGCCCCGATTTTCCGTCCCACCCTTGTTGTGTGAACCAATCGCGCAAGTCTTTTTCCGTAGCTCGATATTTCAGCATTGATCGACCTGGTAGAATTTGACAAATACGAGCGCTCTTCTGAATTATAGGCACGATCACAGATTCTCCCAGACCTTTGGATTGTAGCCGTAAAGTGCTTCGATATCTGACCTTGTGAAGATGTAAGAATTCTGGGAGGATTCGACCACGCAATATCATAGAGAGATGATGCGCGCTGATGCATCGGCATCGCATTATCAGATCAACTCAATCAGCAAGGATGCATTAGATGAAATCGCTGTGGCTCTTTTTAGGCGGGTTGTTCTGTGGGCTTTTGTTGACAGGACTTTCTTACGAGTATCACTGTGTGATGTCGGAAGAAGGGTTTCTGATCGTTCCCAAATCTCAGTCGAGCCTTTCGGATGTCTATGTCGACATTCGCGAGTGGTCAATCACCGATTGGGGCGATCATCCCGAAGTGGCTCGTGCATTGATTGCCGATGGTCGGAGCGAACTCGTCAAAGCCTCCGTCGCCGACGATACCCTTAAAAAGTTGTTGCCTTCTCTGGGCTCTGAGCCAGAAGTCGCGAATCCGTTTCAAATCAATCAATTGTAATGATCACTCCCACTCAACAACCTCAAACTCTGTACGGGAGAATCCGGGTTTCGGCTTCTTTACGGAGAGCTTGTCTGGTCACGTTGGGATTGATGTTTCTGGTGCCGGGTTGCCTCTTTCTGAATCACAATTCAGCAAAGGTCTCGCTGCCCGCCAAACATAAAGTCCGCAGCGATCAGTTACTGGTTTTGAGCGATTTTCGTATCTCACCCGATCATGAATTGATCGATAATCTGAAAGAGTTAAGGCAGCACGTCTATCAAAATTTGGACTTACCCGAACAAAAACGAACGGTCACTGTTTATCTCTTTGATCACGAACAGGCCTATCGACAATATTTGGCCGAGATGTACCCCGGCTTACCGCACCGTCGTGCGTACTTCTTCAAGACATCTAATGAGCTGGCCGTCTTTAGTTATTGGGGAGAACGAATTCAGGAAGATCTGCGGCACGAGTACACGCACGGCCTGTTGCATGCTAGTTTGAAGAATGTGCCGCTTTGGTTGGATGAAGGTTTGGCCGAATATTTTGAAGTGGCCGGTGATCAACCGGGTGAACTCAACAGCAACTACCCCAGTGAATTGACGGCCAAGATTGGGGCGGGGTGGAAACCCGATCTGAAGCGGCTCGAAAAGATCGACGAATTCGCAGACCTGGAAAGACTCGACTATCAGGAATCGTGGGCTTGGGTGCATTTCATGCTCCACCACAATCCTGAAACACGAGAAGCGTTACTTGGCTACGTTCAGGATTTACGCACTCAAAACAATCCCTATCCCCTCAGCAATCGTTTGAAAGTTGCGCAGCTCGATTTTGGTAATCGATTTCTCTCTTATGTTGCCTCTCTCAATACTTTTTCGGATGCGCTACAATCGACACCTCGCATGTTGACGGAGCGAGAGAATCCGTTCAATGAGGAACCGGAAAATGTGAGAAAAGTCGATGAAGCTGGTTGGGTTCGCCTGTCAGCAACGAATACCCAAATGGCAACGATGCCCGTCTACTCACTGGAACTTCCCGAACATGTGACCGGCCGCATGATGCTCACTGGGCAAGACGGTCATGTGAAATTCGATGAGGGACCGAGTATTTATCAAACCGCCCATCGGCATGGTTGGGACGACTTTTTACGACTATTTTTGGAGCAGGAAATCAACCTGAACGATCCACAAACCGTCAAACACTTTGCAGAAAATCCGTCCACCGAGTATTGGGACTTGGCCCGCGAAGCGCGAGCCAAGGGGATTTACGACTGCTATCAGGCCTTGAAAAAACAGAGTGCCAAAAAGGGAGCAAATGTCCTTCGTCAGCAGTTTCACTCAAGTGGTGGTTGACCCATTTCGTAGTCTGTTGCATCATAGAGAACTCGCCTTACATCCTACTCTCAAGATCGTCTCCCGTTCCCATGTCGTCGCAACCTTCCGATTTGATTTCCGAAGACGTCAATCTATCTCGATGTGAGGAGATTCTTCAGTACAAGTTCCAGGATCGTGAATTGTTACGTCGTGCATTAACGCATTCCTCGATTGCGGCATCTCGCCTGACATCGAACGAACGCATGGAATTTTTGGGAGATTCCGTTTTAGGCATGGTGGTTTGCGAAACTCTCTTTGAGAGCTATCCCGATTATGCTGAAGGGGAACTGACACGAATTAAATCGTCAGTCGTCAGTCGTTCAACCTGTGCACGAATTTCATGCGAAATTGGTCTGGATGATTGCCTTTATCTCGGAAAAGGTCTCACTAACCACGAAGGCATTCCGGAGTCTGTCATCGCTGGCTCTTTTGAAGGAGTTGTTGCGGCGATCTATCTCGATGGAGGTTACGAACCGGCGCGGACCTGGCTGCGATCGGTATTGCAGCAAGAAATCATCCGTCTGGTCGAACAAGAGGAAGAAGAAAATTTCAAAAGTGTGTTACAACAACTTTCTCAAAAAGACTTTCAACTTACTCCCGGATATCGCTTGTTAGATGAGAAAGGTCCTGACCACTCCAAATGCTTCAAAGTCTCAGCCTATATTGGTGACGAATATTATCCGGCTGCGTGGGGTAACACGAAAAAAGAAGCCGAGCAACGTGCGGCTGAAAACGCTTACGCTGTTCTCTCTGAACAACCCGCCCCTCATCCGTCGGATGAGTAGGCATACGCTAAACGACTACGAATAAATCCCTCTGACAGATCGCGTAGATGGATCAAATCTTTCAGTGACTAAACAAAAGCTCAATACCACTGATAAGTATAGTCGATGAACGCCTCTTTCGCAGTGTCCCGTTCCCCTTGGTCTCCCTCAAATTCAAGCTGTGCTGATTTGCTATTCATTAGCGCGAGTAATTTCCGATGGGCCAATGAATAGGCAGACCACCCACTCTCCTTGCGTTCTTCGGATTCTTCTTTTTCTCGATCAAAACGGGTGGAAAGAATCGTACGCACGCCTTCACGGATGATTTTGTCTTCGCTTTCGAGAAGTGGGAAGAGTTTTAATGCCGCCTCGTCACTGAGTGGATGGATGGCAAATTGAACTGCAGGAGCCGGATTGCCGGCTAAGATATGCCGGACGTTGTATTGGGCGACAAATCGATCAGTGGGGACAATCGCGTAGAGATACACAAAGATTGCCAGCACCCATAATTGACGACGTATGAGCCAATGAAACCGTCGTTGCTTGATAATCTTGATCACAACCAGAACGAATCCTCCCACGACGGCCGAAATGCCGAAAAATCCCACCACACGCATTTGTGTCATGCCGTTGAAACCAACATAGATACAAAGGCGATGATACACGGCCAACGCGAGAAACAGGTTTTCAGCCGACCAAAGCCAGGCAATTTTTTTCAAGCCTTGAATTCGATCGTCGGCGAATGTGGCTCGCCGAAAAATAGAGGACAGGGTCAGTGTCGAGAGCCCCAAGGCAACTGTCAACCAAAAGGCTCCTTCATGGGCATACCCCGAGTAATGAAAACCATCCGGATAGTCGCGGAACCAGAGAGTTTGAAACTCGAAGACCATGTACACGGCAAATAGTATGACCACGGCGATCAATGTGTTTCGATAGGCGGCATACATAACAGAAGGTTGATTTCTTTGGACAAAGTCGTCGATGACCTCGTTTTCATCGGTGATGTCCAGCATGTCGAGAGAGCGATTGATGGGTCGGACTAATCCCGCAGTCACAAAAAGTACAAGAATCAAAAACGCGAGTTCTAAAGGTTGCGGACCATGCTCGACAAACCATTCTCTAATCGTCTGAAACCAAAGTTCAAAGGTTTCACCGAACAGTTCCATTAAGTGTGGATTGGCGAGAACGAATATAAAACCGAACACAAGAACAGAAAAGACAGGAATGACGACACTCAAAGTTCCGCTTACACCAATGGTATTCCAGACTCCTCGACGTTCACGATACGATCTTTTTTGTAACAGTGTAAAACCAGCCACTGCCGATTGAGTGGCGTACTGAATTGATTCCAGAACGTGAGGAGTGCGTCCCGTTAACAGCATGGCATAGACCACGAGTAGCCAGCCTCCCATGATCGGCTGTAACCAGAATCCACTGATCAGCATGCGTGCCGCCAGAATGACCAGCATTATATAGACGAGGAGTGTGCGAGTTTTCGACTGTGGCCGAAAAAACAGAAGCGCCCAAAGAGCGGGAGCCAGTACTAAGAACAGACCGAATCCCGCGTAACCCTCGCTTCGGTATATAGAGACATCGGCTGCCAACAGGGAGAGCAGAAGAATCAACCACTTTCCCGCACTCTGAAAAATCGATCCCTCCGGCTGCGGTTGATCAGCTTCATCATCGAATATGGGTTCGACTGCCGACATGCGTTCTACCAATCATCAATGTAGAGAGGGGCGATATCACAATCCACTCTCGCTACGCTGGCGAGTTGCCATTCGTTGGGAAAGATAAACATTTCATTGTCGATCTCTTCTGATCATAATGCGTATGTCGTCAAAAATCTTGCTTTTCACAGAGAGAAATGTTTCATGAAAAACTCGCTCTTGGTCTTCGGATATCTCATCGTTTCGGCGTCTCTCCTGCCCGCAGGTGAACGAGAGGGCGTCTCTCGGGTCTCCGCATACGGCTATGACGATTGTTTGAAGATTTCCAACGACCGAACTTCCGTCATTATCTGCCCTCAAGTGGGAGGGCGGATTTTGTCTTATAGCCATCAAGGGAAAGAAGCCTTGCCGCTGCCCAAAGGCGGAGATGGCTGTACCTATGAAGAAGGTAAGCGTGGTGGTTCACCGATTCCCGGTCGATTTGATATCGGTCCCGAAACGACGATCCCTAAGCATCCGGTGCTCTGGCAGGGAGTTTGGCAGGGAGAAATCGTTGGCGATCGACATGTGAGAGTGATTAGCCCACATGATCAAGCGACTGGCGTGCAACTGGTGCGAGATTACAAACTTGATCCAAATTCCAGCCAACTCGAATGTCGGCAAACCATGACCAACCGTTCTGACAAAACGGTTGAGTACTGTTATTGGAGTCGGACATTTGCTCTGGGGGGAGGAATTGTTGTGATTCCTCTCACCGAACCAAGTCGATTTCCCCATCGGTATGTGATGTACACGCCGGCTCCCGTGATTAACTATCTGCCCGAAGATGAGAATATTCGCCGTCGCGACGGCTTTCTGGAGATCTTGGGTCCACCCGCGTTTCCAAAACTTGGTATGGATACTCAAGCGGGTTGGTTCGCCTATTTAATGCCGAACGATTTGATGTTCGTCAAACAGTTTCCTGTTTACCCGGATCGGGTTTACAACGAAGTGGCCGGGTTGACGATGTCCATCTGGTATCCCGACCGTCCAATGGTCGAGCTGGAGCCGATTGGCCCACGGGAAAAGTTAAAACCGGATGCGTCGGCTTCGTTCACCGAAACCTGGTATTTGGTCCCGCAGAATTTTCCCGCGGACGGCAAACAAGTCGATTTGAAAGCGATTGATTCAATCGCCAAGAAGGCGATGTCGAAAAAATAGCTTATCGCGAGTAATGCAGGTGGACTCCTGCGCGAGGTCGTGGCCTGTGCCAATAGGGATGGTGATGTCGGCTCACACCAACACCCACTCCGACGGACGGAACAATCACCACCTCGGGTCGACTGGAGACTCCGCGAACAACGTCTCCATGCGCCGCCGCTTGAGAAGCTTTCTGGATCTCCAATACGACATAGTCACTCACACCATTCGACTTCAAGTCGATGATGGCATTGGGACTCATATCAATTCGCCCACCGCGATTCTTGACCGTATTCACGATCACGTCATCACTGACTCCACTTTGCGTCATACGGATTAAGTCGAGGTTGGTGACCGCGGTTGCTTCTTCCATTTCAGCCTGCGCAAGTTCTTCGTAGGCCATGTCTTTTTTATCTTCGGAGTTTCCGACAACGGCACCGGTTAAGCCTCCTGCGAGTGCTCCCAGAACAACACCATCACCGGTGTTTCCACTTTGATGGCCAATGATCCCGCCTAATAACGCGCCGGCGGTCGAGCCGACCATTGCACCGTGTTCAGTATGGTTACGTGGGTGACAACCCAGAAAGACCATCATGGGAAGTATTGCCGAGAGGCACAGAATCAATCGCATGGTGCACCTTAAACCGAATAATCTGTTCACAGAATGAGCTTCCAGCCTTCGCACGCTGGTGTGTTGGAGAGTTTTAATGAAATCTCAACGGGCTCGACCAGATCGTTTTGAGATGCTTGTTTTTTAGAATGCGATTATTTCCCTAAACCTAACAAAGAATGGACTTTGCGTGTGGGAGGTGGGTGCTTTTCCGTCGCTGAGAAAGCATCGCTCGTCTTGCAATAATTGCATTTGACAACAGTAAGTGATGAGACGCGATCTAAAGAACATCTTCGATGGCTGAGAGACTGATGATTTCGTCCCAGCGAACATGGGCGCGATTTCGATTGGGGCGAATACCGTGCATGCGTGATTCGACGATATATCGTTCGCGCGAGGTGGCCGTGTCTCGCAAATCGTGAACGTCGACAGTTTCCAGCGTCACGAATTTGTCATCCCAGTCAGTGAGAGTTCCCAGATAGACATACATGGCGGTCACATCGAGAACAATTTCTCGTCCTTTGAGTGTCTCACAAAGTGATGACCAATCGGACATGAAAATTCCATTTACTGAAACTCGGAAGTTGATTGAGACTTCATGAATCAACCGCGTAAAAAGATCAGGCTGATCAGAATGCATGCAGGTAACACGACAGCACAACTATAAAGCATATACCCAAAGAAACTGGGCATGCGAATATTATTTTTCTCAGCGATCGCTTTGACCATGAAGTTCGGGCCATTGCCGATGTAGGTCATCGCACCCATGAAAACAGCACCTAAAGAGATACCAATTAAATGAAGGCTCGTCACGCCGGCAACAGTTTCTGCACCCGGTTGAGCCACAGTTCGTGCTGTTTCAAAGAAAACGACATACGTCGGGGCATTATCGAGGCAACTCGAAAGTAGCCCGGTGCCCCAAAAGAATTTCCAGCCTTCATCAAATCCCAGTTGTGACCCGTACACATCGAGAATCTGAATCGGCGGTTGCATGCAAATGAAAATACCAATGAAGAGCGCGGCGACTTCGATAATGGCATCATAGTTGAACGAATTGAGTTGCCGAGTTTGATTGGTGGTTGTCCACAAAGACAATGCGGTTAGTAGCCCCATCAGTACTTCGCGCATGAAGACAGGAGGAGCCCAATTGGTTCCCGGCAATGTGCGAGAAGGATCCAGAAATGCCACACAGAGAATCACCCCCACGAGCCAGAGAAAGTTAATACTTCCATCGATGGAGATTGGTTCTTTCTGTTCGGCATCGATTTCTTCGAGATTTAAGTCTTCACTTCGAAATTTCAGAAGATCAAACAAGTAATACGCGGCGACGAGAAGACAATTCATGGTTAGCCACATCGGCCACAAATTGAGTGTCCAGAGGAAGTCGACTCCTCGAAGATAACCGAGGAACAATGGCGGGTCGCCGATGGGGAGTAAACATCCACCGGTATTGCAGACCACGAAAATGAAAAATACGATTGTATGTGCGACGTAGCGGCGTTCCTGATTTGCGCGAATCAGCGGACGAATCAATAACATGGCAGCACCGGTTGTCCCGATGAAACTTGCCAGCAAACCACCCAAGCCGATGATGGTTGCATTCAGCTTCGGTTTACCAACCAGAGTTCCTCTCAAGTGGATTCCACCCGAAATGACGTACAAACTGAAGAGCAAAGCAATAAACGGAACGTACTCCACCAGAATTGCATTTTTGAGCACAGTGATTGATGCTGAAAAACCAGCTTCGGTATGGCCATGAGCAAAATGATCTTCTACGGGATGATCATAAATGACGGCGTAATAGAGAAGAGTCAATAAGCCCAAGCCAACAGCAATCTTGAAGCGATTAACATTGCGTTCCCACCAGTGTTCTGTCTTGTGGAACAGAGGCAACACTGCGATTGCCCCCAAAAGTAAGACGAACGGAATCACGCTGTAAATTGCCGGTGGTGGCGAGGCTTGGTGATGTTCATCTATGGGGGCGCGAGTGTTATCACTCGAATGGGCTTCTTCTTCTCCCTCATGACTCTCGGCGTGTGTGGGAGACTTATGGACCTCTTCGGCTGTCGAAGTGCTTGTGAAAAACCAGCCAAAGTAAAGGAGAGTTTGCAGAATCAGAATCGCCAAAACCCATTTTGACAACTGCTCTGAGTCTTCCGTAGAAATGTCACTATTCATTATGTCAGGCAATGCGGGAGGGATTGAAGCGGCGCGGGGGTGTAAGTCTCTTATTTTGAAAGACTTGTGAATGACAAAAGGCGACAATCAGGAAAAATCTCACAGTTCGTTGCCATTCCCGTCAGATGATCTCTCGATGATATCATGGGTTTGTACCGGGAAATCTTCAATGCTGGAAGGGGGCAAAATATTTTTGGGAAGGGCTAGTGAGAATCGAGTGATTGAATTATACTCACGCTAATGATTTGAGAGTTTCCCCCTCCCCATCGGGTGTGAAACAGGTTAGACCCCTGTCCCGTGTGAGGGTGATGATTTCAATGCGAGCAGTTCAGAGACATCATAGTTCTCCTTCTGGATGCTGCCATTCCTTAGTGGAATTCCCCTTATCGTCTTGGGGAAACGCTCCGATGTCTGAAAGCGTGATGCCACGTTTTTTCAGTTCACCTTTTCAAAAGTTGTCAACTCTTCAAGAGTTTGCCACAGGCTCTCATCGTAGTCTCTTCAAAGCTTCCAGTCCCCTCGGTCAAACGGTCCCGCGTTTTCCCTCCTACGGAACCGTCAATTCTTTTGCACTTCATTTTTTCATAAATAATTCAATGACCGTGACTAAGGGAAAGTAAACATGGACTTGCCTCACCGCGCCCCCATTCATCTTGTAATTATGGACAGCGAGCGGATGCTGCTGGATTCTCTCGCTTCCAATCTGAGTTCTGAACCAGATTTGAGTATTGTGTATGCGGACGATGATCCTCAGCAGGGTATTCGCGCGTGCCTGGACACCTTTCCAGAAGTCGCCATTATTGATGTTGAATTGAAAGGACGCGATCCTTTTGATATTGCTGCCGAGATTCACGCGCGACAAAAGAAAACACGCTTCTTGTTTCTCGGTCGATGGGCATCTGACATTTCCATCGAACAAGCATTACGAGTCAATGCCTTTGGCTTCTTGTTGAAAACCGAGCCGTTCTCAAGTCTGGTCGATTCGATTCATCGGATTAATCGTGGTGATTTTTGTTTCTCCAGCGAGATCGAAAATCGGGTCGTTTACAATCGAGAGAATCATACTTATTCAATGCGTGGTGAGAGCGGGCTTTCTTCACTCACCAATCGACAACTCGAAGTGTTGCGTCACTTGGCTGTGGGGCAAAGCGTCAAAGAGGTTGCTCGACAAATGCACTTGTCGGAAAAGTTCATCGATTCACACAAATATCGTATCATGAACAAACTCGGCATCCATGATCGTGTGGAGTTGGCTCGGTTTGCTATTCGAGAGGGGTTGGTCGAAGCTTGAAGCCGTTAAGAGTCGGGGTCTAAAATTTTTTGCAGAGCTTGTGCCAGTTCCATTTCAGTACGAATGAGACGTTGCCAAGCTTTCCAGCGGATGCGGACTTCGCGATCTTCCTCGTCATCGAAGTCTTCATAACTTTCAGCCATTAATTGCACAATGCGATTGTGCATGAAGGCGATCAGGTCAGAGATTTGAGCACGTTGAACGAGTTTCAAATCATCGGGTAATTGTGGACAACCTTGGGGAAATAGTTCCAATCCCGCTTCGTGGACATCGAAGCAGGAACCGGAATCGTTTATATCTGCCTCTTCGACGCGAAGAGGCTCGCGTGTGGTTAAGCCAATATTTCCAGAGTCAGAAACGCTTCCCGGATACCCCAGCGATTCATCGATCTCTTCAAAGTTGCCGAACAATAGTATGCATCGGCCGATATGAACTTGATCTCCTGGTTTGAGCACTTTGAGTTGTATCGGGTGACCATTGATTCGGGTGCCGTTGGTTGAACCCAAATCTGTCAGGATGATTTTTCCATTATCTTCCTGAATTTTGGCGTGATATCGACTCACGCTCTCATCATTCAAGGCAATCACGTTGGAAATTTCCCGACCGATCGTGAAGGGAGGTTCCAGATACGAAAAAACTTTCCCACGCTCCAACCCTTCGAGGATTTGCAGAGTTACTTCTGTCATAACAATCCTCAAGTGGCGATGAGCTAAAAAAGCTAGGAGCGATATCAATGTTAGTGGCAAATGTTTGTGACTTTAGTGGTCAATATTATTTGTAACCTGTCAGGAAGGGTATGGGCAACAACCGACTTTCAGGATTTCTGCTTTAATGTCCATAAGCGACCGCTCATGATGCCGATATTGACGACAATTCGGACATCAACACTCCTGCCGCCACAGAAGCGTTCAACGATGAAACCTCTCCTTTTGGCGTAATCAGGCAGATTTCGTCGCATTGTTCGCCAGTGAGACGGCGAATTCCCTTTTGCTCATTACCGATGACGAGGAGCCAAGGTCGGCCACGGTCGATTTGAGAAATGTCCTTCTGGGCATGCTCTGAAGCCCCCAGAACCCACAAACCAGTTTCCTTAGCGGTTTTCAAGGCTTGGGTCAAATTAGTGACGACGCTGAACGGCATCGCTTCTACACCTCCGGCAGAGACATCGTAAACAGTTGAATTCATAGGAGCCGAGCGGTCCTTGGTGAGGATGATCCCTTGGACTCCAAAAAACGACGCGCTGCGAAAAATTGCGCCGACATTTTGAGGATCCTGTAAACAATCGAGTGCCAGCCACAAACCGGTTTGGGGAGTGTTTCCTTCCGGCGGCAGAATCTCTTTGATCGCAAAATCTTGACGTTCTTTCACCATTGCCACCGTCCCGCTGGAACGTTCTGTCTGGTTGTGTCCGCGTTGACGTTTACTGCTGCCTTGTCGCTGACTGACCGACAAAGAGATTCCCGCTTTTTGCGCGGCAATCAGAACTTCGTCCCAAGCTCCTCCCGGGTTTGATGAAGAGCAACGAATCTCGCGGATATCGTGAGGACGATGTTTTAATGCGGCGAGAACACTGTGAGGATTACGAAGTTCGAGTGTCATGCTTCAGGCCCTGACTGTTCGTGATCGGATTGACGCTGTCTGACTGCTTCGTACAAGACAATTCCCGTCGCCACGGCAGCGTTCAGGGATTGTACATGCCCGACCTGCGGAATTTTCACTCGGTGTGATGCAAGTTCCAAATGAGCGGGCGCAATTCCCTGTCCCTCGTTTCCGATCATGACAGCCAGCGCGCCGTGCATTTGTGATGAGGGAAGTTCATCGTCTGCTTTTTCTGTGGCGGCAACAATTGAGACTCCAACCGATTTCATCCGGGAGAGTGTCTCGGACAAATTTTCGGTTTGGGAAATTGGCACGTGATGAACAGCGCCTGCTGAACTTCTCACGACCTGGCTGTTCACTCCACTTTGTCCTTTGGTGCCAACCAGCACCGCGTCCACACCAAAGACCTCAGCACATCGCAAGCAGGCTCCAAAATTGAACGCATCCTGAATGCCATCGAGAATTAACAGGAACGAATCGTCAGAAAGATTTTCGATCAGCTCACCAGCAGAAAGAAAAGGATAGGGGGGCATGCGAGCGATTAACCCTTGATGATCGGGTTGGTTGCACAATTCCTGGAGTCGGGACGCTGAATCGAATTCCAGAATCGGCTTCGAAGCTGGATCACTCAATTCGCTTTGTCGAGAGTGCCAGCCATCCAATTCCTGAAGAATTGATTCCTCATGATCGTTCGTTGTGCGAACTTCAAGTGGGAACCAACGCTCTGATCGGATGGCTTCCAGAACAGCATGCCGGCCCCAGATCCACGATCTCTGGTGGTTACCCATCAAGTTCGATTTTCGGGAACGGCGAGACGCAGACATCCACTTCTCCTAAGGAATAAACTCAATCAGGCTCTCTTCATCGTGCGAAACCACAATCGATCAAACAAGTTTGACGGGAAAAAAATATCGGGAACTGGAAACCGATACTTTCAGATGGAGGTCAATTCTGGCAGAATGTGGGCTGACGAAAATGTGGCTCCCTGGTGTTTTTGTCGTTTTTTGAGAACGTTTGATCGAGATTTGCATGCCATTACGGAAGAAACCACCTCTCTATCTCATTGCTGAAGAACAAGCAGGCTTACGCGCAGCCGGAAGGTTCAACGCGAGTGTGATGGATTATGTTCGTCCTCATGTCAAACCGGGGATTACGACTGAAGAAATCAATACTCTCGTCCACGAATACACTCTCGAACATGGTCATATCCCTGCCACACTTGGATATCACGGCTTCACAAAAAGTTGCTGTACCAGCATCAATCAGGTGGTCTGTCACGGCATTCCCGACGAAACCGTTCTCAAAGAGGGGGATATCGTCAATGTGGATCTGACGACGATCGTCGATGGTTGGTACGGCGATCAATCCGAGACGTTCTTCATTGGCGAACCATCTGATGCAGCACGACAACTTGTACAGGTGACTTTTGATTCTCTCTGGAAAGGTATTCGCGCGCTTCAACCCGGAGGGACCGTTTACGACATTGGTGAAGCCATTTTTAATTACGCGACACAATTTGGTTACTCTGTTGTCGAACAATATCAGGGACATGGCATTGGTCGAGAGTTTCATCAAGATCCGGGAGTTCCTCATTTTCCGCATCCCAAATCACGCTGGGATATTATCAATCCCGGCACCTGTCTGACGATTGAACCGATGCTCAATCTCGGGCGACGTGATACGGTTCTCGACCGCAAAGATGGCTGGACCGTTCGGACCCGCGATGGCAAACCGTCTGCTCAGTTTGAACATACAATTTTGATGCAGGAAGATGGTCCAGAGATTCTCACACTGACGCAAGACGGCCCGCAGGAAGGTCACAAGTTTTGATCGTGTTGATCTTTCAGCGTCTGCGAAATCTGATTGGCTTCACATATTCGAGATCAAACTGTCCACCAATTTTTTGGTGGTCTCTGTGCCTGTCATTTTGATTGGTTGACACTCTTCCAGATTACGAAACCAGGTTTCTTGTCGGCGGGCAAATTGTCGACTGCGGGTTTTGATAAGTTCGATGGCTTCGTCGATACCGGTGTTGGTTTCCAAGGCATCAAAGAGCTCTTTGTAGCCAATTGCCTGACGGGCGGTTTTGGAAATTCCTTGAGGGTCGATAAGGAGCCGTCGAACCTCCGGGAGTAGACCAGCTTCGATCATCACATCAACCCGCCGATTGATGCGTTCATGCAGCCAGTCGCGTGGGGCTGAAAGCCAATAGACGTGTTGTGGGCGTTCGGATTCAGGAAGCGGCTCTTCGTGGTGAAAGGAAGAGAATGGCTGGCCGGTAATTTGATGAACTTCGAGCGCTCGCACCAAACGTCTTTGGTCATTCGGGTGTATTCTCTTCGCCGCAATCGGATCGATGACTGATAATTCCGCCGCAAGAATTTCTGGCCCTTCAGAATAATAACGAATCTCCAGTTGCTCCCGAACCGACGAGTCTGCAGGTGGTCCTTTGAAAATTCCACGCAATAAGCTGCGGAGATAGAAACCGGTTCCCCCGACAAACAGAGGAGTACGGTTGCGAGCAAGGATCTCTGAACAGCAGTCATGGGCCGCTGCCAGATAATCGGCAACGGTGTATTCTTCCCAGGGGGCAATCAGGTCAATCAAATGATGGGGGATACGATTCTGATCTTCTGTCGAAGGTTTTGCAGTGCCGATATCCATTCCTCGATAGATGGCCATCGAATCAAGGGACAAAATTTCGGCATCGAGACGTTCGGCGAGTTGCAATGAAAGATCTGATTTCCCGACGGCAGTTGGTCCGGCGAGAAACCAGCAGTTTTGAAGGAGTTTGGTCGGGAGTTTCATGGAGCCTGGTTTCGTCCGGGAGGCGAGAATGATAGTATGACGTACAGAGTGTCAGACGCAAAGTACGCCCGAGGGAGAGTTTCACGGATGCCCAGTTATCAAACCGAAATGGTGCTACAAACGACTTGCGAAAGAGCGTTTAAGTACCTCTCGACCCCTGCAAACCTTGGCGATCTGACAATGCCGGAATTACAACTCACCGTTGAAGATGCACCTGAACAGTTCGTGATGGACAGCATGATTTCGTTTTCGATTCACGTGATGGGTGCCCGGATTAAATCAGTTCACAAGATTGTTTCGTTTGAGGCTCCCCATTCGTTTGTAGAGGAACAGGTTGACGGCCCTTTTTCCGTTTGGAAACACGAGCATCTTTTTAAGCCTCTGGGCAAGAACGAAATAGCCATCTATGATGTTATTGAATACGAGCCACCCGGTGGGTTGGTCGGATTGATTTTGAGTGAAGATCGAATTCGCAGCCAGCTTGACGAAGGTTTTGCGCATCGGCAAGACGAACTCAAGTACCTTCTGGAGAATGACAAACTATAATTTCATGATTCGAACAGCCTCTCCATCTTAAACGCAACAACATCAGGTCTCACTATGACCCAACATGACCCGAAAAACAAAGACCGTGCGACTTTTGTAGCGGTCGCGATGTTACTGGCCGTCTTCATTGGCCTGCTTTCAACCATTGCGTTGGTCTTCCCCAACATGTTGGCAATTTTTGCGATCATCTTCGGCGGAGGTATCTTGATCGGATTTCAGTATCTCATCTGGGGACGCTGGCTCATGGGTTATTTGAAAGCTCGCGTTCCCGACGATACTGAAGAAGAGGAAGAGTTTCTTAAAAAGTATGGCCCTCAATAGTCGAGACAAGAATCGCGAATGTCTACTGCCGACTTTCAAAAATGGACGTTCTTGCATGTGAATGACAGTCACATGGGAACGCCACGCTCTTATCGATTTCGTCCAGCAGTCAATCAACGCTGGGCCGCGATCAAAAAACAGATGTCGGAAGTTGATGCCGATCTGTTATTGCACGGCGGAGACCTGACCCGCGACGGGGATACTCACGAATTTGAATATCGGCAAGCGCAAGCCGATTTGCAGACGTTGCCGTTTCCCGTTTTTGTGATTCCCGGAAATATGGATGTCGGAAACAAACACACAGCCATCAATGGGACGAAATTGAGATGGAAGGGGCTCGAATGGCACGATCCTGATTGGAATATGACCGAACGTCGACTCGATTTGTTCTCTTCGTATTTTGGTCCGGTCCATTGGACATTTTTGCATCGAAATGTTCGCTTCACCGGATTTTTCGCGGCCGTTGCGGGAACGGGATTTCCACAGGAAGAGCGATTTTGGAACATGCTCGAACGTCTGCCTGATCTACCGAAAGCCGAGCACCACGTTGCCGTGATGCACTATTGGCCATTTATGGAATCTCTCGATGAAGCCGATTGGAATATCACAAACGGCGATGAATACGATAACTGGTATTTTTCAATCAACCCTCCAAATCGGCAGCGGTTATGGGATTTGCTGAAAAAAGCAAATGTCGAAATTCTCTTCTGCGGACACGTACACACTGGCCGCAATGTTCAAGTGGTTGACGGTATTCGCATTTACCGAACACCTGCCGCCGGAAATACTGATCAACTGGCAGACCGTTGGCCCGATGCCAACACACGATTTGGATTTCAGAGATGCGATGTGACCGACTCAGGAGTCGAGGTCACATTTATTCCAGGGAACGATCAATGTGAGGAGTTCGGTACGTTTGGGCCACTCGGGCATCCCACAGTTGATGAGAGAGATTATTCCGTCTCGCGCGAAAAACCGCCGCTGACACCTGATGGCGGTCCCGGACTTTCATAAAGCAATGCACCTGAATGAAGCTATAGCACTCCATATTTGCGATAGGCGTCTGTCGCTTTCATGCCTTCTCGAATGGCGTCTCGGGTGATGTTTTCTGCATGAACTTTCTCCCAAGCTCGTTCCAGAGTTTCCCGTTCGATTTGTTTGGGGATCACGACAATTCCGTCTCTGTCGGCAAAAACCAGATCGCCGGGGGAGAAGGTGACGCCATCAATTTGTACGGGGATATCGATTGCTGTCACTCTTTGTCGATGCTGACTATCGTACAGACAAGTTCCACGCGCGAGGACGGGGAAATTCATGGCGTCAATTTTTTCCACGTCGCGAACTCCTCCATCGACAATCGCCCCCACACATTCCTGATTTTGAGCAGCCGTTGTGAGAAGTTCTCCCCAGATGCCTGAACGCATCGATCCGCCTGCCGCCGCGATCAAAATTTCGCCTTCCTTGATTTCATCGACTGCTTTGAGTTCGAGTTCATAGGGAGACGGGTCGTTGTCAAACAGATCTGACCAGAGTGTGGTTTTACAGCGTCCCGCTAAGCGTCGGTAAGAAGTCAAAAAAGGGAGTGGGATACGAGGGGACTGATCTCGAAACCCGAGGCTATCCAGCGCATCGCAAATGACGGCGGTGTAAAGCTGTTGTTCGATGAGAGAAAGTGTGAATTCAGCAGGAAGATCTGGTGGCATGTCAGATTCAAATTAACAGGAGAAGAGAGTGAGGCATTTTGATTATGGTAATCGAAGACTTCTCTGGTCACCAACATTGATTTTAATCTGTGTTGGGTTGAGAACTTAGAGAGAGATCACCAGGCAATCGAGGCAATAAAACTTGCTTTGTATTACTGCTGGCTAAAGGTCTGCTGGCGATGTGAATCATCGCGATTGTAATTGGCGGGTTGATTCAGGCCACCAGAGAGCAGAAGTCCCTCGATTTGAGCATCTGCGATGGCAAGTTCTGCTCGAGCTTGCACGTATGCCAGATTGGTTTCGAAGTATGTCTTTCGAGCATTCAGCATGCGTAGAAAATCAAATTGTCCGGCAAGATAGGCTTGTTCGGAAAGGTCCATGCTTTGTTGAGCTTTGGGAAGGATGACCGTCGAATATTGTTCGACTGAAATACCCGCTTGGTTGTAGTTTCGCAGTGAATCGACCAGTCGCGAGCGAATGGAAAGCTTTAAGCGTGCCATATCCTGAGTTGCCCGGCAGAAATCGGCATAGGCCGCCTGGATATTCCCCTGATTACGATTGTGGACTGGCAAAGTGACAGACAATTGCACGTTGGCAAATCCGTTTCCATTTGAGTTGTCTTGTCCAACACCTAACTGACCACGCACATTAGGGATTGCCTGAATGTCTTGGCGTTTGAGGGTCGCTCGGGCCACATTCACGCGAGCCATTGCCGATTGTAGTTCGGGACTAGCACTCATCAGTTGTTGGTACAACGATTCAAATTCGCGCTCCGACAGTTGTGTCGGTAACTTACCTTGAAGCGGTTCGGGAGACATTTCGGGTAAACCGACAATCGTAGCGAGTGTACTCCAGGCGGCTTGATACTCGACGACGGCTCTTTGCTGAATGATTTCGACTTCACTGAGCTGAATTTCCGCTTGCAGAACATCCGGTTTGGCACCTTCCTGTGCGTCGAAACGTTGCTGAGTGATATCGAGTCCTTTTTCTGCGACTTGCAGAAAGTTTTGAGCGAGTTGCATGCGCTGTTGAGCCGCCAATGCTTGGTAAAAACGTGTGCGAACATCGGTACGAACTCGATAACGCTGCGTTTCCACATCCCAGAGAATACGTTGATAGTCCTGATCGATGACTCGTTGACTTGCTTGAAGTTTGTTTCCTGTCACAAATGTTTGACTAATCGAAGCTCCTTGCAACCCGGCAGAACTATCGCTCCCCATTTCTTCGGCGAAGTAAGAGAGTTGAGGGTTCGGTTTGAGGCCGACTTGGGTCTTCAGCGCAGACGCCTTTGAGGCTGATGCGGAGGCCTGCTTGATCGAGGGATTGTTCTCAATCGCCAAGGCTTCCAATTGTTCTAGCGTGATTCCGATAGTTGAAGAGCCGATCGGTAATTCCGGTTCGGGGAGTGGAATTTGGAGGGGCTCATCAATTGTCGATACGTTTTCATCGTAAGGCTTCGTTGACTCATACTCGACCGGAACGATGTTGGGAGAGAGTTCAATCGAGAGTGTTGAAGATTGTGATTCACCAGAAGTGAATGGAGGCTCTGCAGGCTCAATCGTTGGAGCCTCGACAGGCAACAGAGCAACCATTGTCGTTCTTTGAGTTTCAGAGTTCGGCTTGGGAATGTTTGCTGAGGATTTGGGATAATAAGTTCCCACAGAGCTGCAACCCAACATCATCGCAGATGAGAATGTCACCGCAGAGAACTTGATGTATCTGTTGAAGTGCATGCCGGTTCCTGAGATCGAATCGATCATCTGTTTCAGTGTAAGGTAGGAACCGCGCATGAGAATTTTATCAGTGACCAGGTTCCTGTATTGATTGCATCGGCAATTCGGTTCGATCCCACTGAACCTGATGTTCAGATTTTGAAGGGGTGTCCGTTTCTACCGGTGCTGTGGCCTTTCGAGCGGCATAGACCGAATAATCGGTACGATCAGTTGCCCAGAAACTCACCACGAACTTGGGTTATCCGGCGTGAAAAAGGCACACATCAAGGCAAGAACTCGAAAACCGAACTGTGAATGAAGTGTTTTTTTATGTTATATTTTGAGTATTCAGGCCCGCCTTTATGATTTTCTCACGGTTTTTGTATGATGTTTCGCCCAATTTTTTCGATGATCGTTGGAACGCTGGGAACCATCTCCGTATGTGCTGTCTCTTCTGCGGCCGAACCAACTGCAGAAGAGTTGGACTTCTTTGAAAATCGGATTCGACCGGTTTTGGTAAAACATTGCTATGAGTGCCATACTCCCGATGCGAAAACCGTGCAGGGAAACTTTCTGCTGCACACTCGGGAAGGCTTGTTAAAAGGGGGTGATTCGGGGCCGGCAATTGTTCCTTCGGATAATGAAGAGGGAACCTTGCTGGAGTCGCTCCGATATGAAACCTTCGAGATGCCTCCCAGTGGGAAGTTATCCAATCGTGTGATTAACGACTTCGAAAAGTGGATCGAGATGGGGGCTCCCGACCCACGCACCGGGCCAGCTCTTGAGAGTTCTCCAACAATCGATCTGGAAAGAGGCCGCCAATTTTGGGCGTTTGTTCCACCGCAAAAAGTGGAAACTCCTCAATCCAAAAATTCGCAGCATCTCCATAACCAGATCGATCATTTTATCCAGCAGCAGTTAGAAGAGAATGGGCTTTCGCCGAGTCCACTTGCATCGCGCGAAATTCTCATTCGCCGACTCTATTACGATCTGGTGGGACTCCCTCCCTCACCTGCACAAATCAAACAGTTTCTTGATGACGATTCCCGCGAATCTTATGAAAATCTTGTCGATCATTTGTTGTCATCACGGGCGTTTGGCGAGCGTTGGGGACGGCATTGGCTTGATGTTGCCCGCTATGCAGATTCGACCGGTGGTGGGCGCTCCCGACTGTATGGCAATTCCTGGAGATACCGGGACTATGTGATCGATTCTTTCCACCGAGATAAGCCGTTTGATCAGTTTGTGAAAGAGCAAATTGCGGGCGACTTGTTACCAGCCGGTAGTCTCGAAGCACAACGCGAACAGTTGGTCGCTTGCGGGTTTTTGATGCTAGGACCGCATAATTATGAATTGCAGGATAAAGAATTGTTGCGGATGGAAGTGGTCGACGAACAAATTACGACATTGGGAAAAGCCTTTCTGGGCATGACCATCGGTTGTGCTCGCTGTCACGATCATAAATTTGATCCGATTCCCACGACTGATTACTACGCGCTTGCGGGAATCTTTCGCAGTACCAAATCTTTGGGGACAGGCAACGTGACCAATTGGGTCACACGAGAAATGCCCGTTGATCCCGAACAGGAACAAGCTTTGGCCGCACATCGCGAGCAACTGGATTCATTGAATCAGAAGATTGCCAAGGTTGAAGCACAATTAAAAAAACTTGGAGGACGCAATTCCTTGCCTCAAGTTGCGTTAAGTCAGCTCGCCGGACTCGTTCTTGATTCTGATCATCGGGAGGATGGAATGGTCGATATGGTGGGAGAATGGCAACCCTCCGTGAGTGTTTCGGGTTTTGTCGCAAAGGGTTACGTTCACGATTTAAATCAGCAGAAAGGTGAGAAAAAAGCGGTTTTCACATTTACGCTTCCCGAACCGGGGCAGTATGAAGTTCGTGTTTCTCACACGGCTAGTTCTAATCGAGCTACAAATGTGCCTGTCGCGATTCGTAGTGGTCAAAAAGTTTTAGACACAGTGACTATCAATCAGCGAAAACCGCCCAAAATTGAAGGTGGATTCAATTCGCTTGGCATCCATGCTTTTACTGCAAACGCCAATCAATCCTCGGTTGCTTCTGTTGAAATATCCACTACGGGAACAAACGGTGTCGTGATTGTCGACGCCGTACAGATGATTTCCGTGAAACTTCTGAACTCAAATCCACTGCTTGCCAATTCATCGCTCAAACAGTCCAGCGCGAAGACAGAACAATCTGCAGCACTGTTTGCCAATCTCAAGAAACAGCAGGCGAAGTTCAAAGATCAGGTTCGAACCTTAACGAGTCAAGCTCCTCCAGCTCCACCTCAAGTGATGGCGGTTCAAGAACAATCGCCCGAAGAACTGGGAGATATGGAGTTATGCATTCGCGGTAACATTCGCAACTTGGGAGAGGTTGTTCCACGAGGAGTTCTTTCCGTGGCTTCCCCTCCCGGCAAGAGCAGAGTTCAGTCCGAGTTCAGTGGACGGCTGGAATTGGCAGAGTGGATTGCCAGCGAGGAGAACCCTTTGACGGCTCGTGTAATGACGAATCGAATTTGGGCCCATCTGTTTGGGGCAGGAATTGTTCGCACGGTGGATAATTTCGGCAGCATGGGAGATCGCCCCTCTCATTCCGAGTTACTCGACTTTCTGGCAATTGAATTCGTTAATCACAACTGGTCTGTCAAACAACTGATCCGTCAAATTGTGATGTCACGCACTTACCAAACCTCTTCCCGAGCGACTGAAGAGCAATTGGCAATCGATCCCGAGAATCGTTGGCTCTCTCATTTCCCTAAACGTCGTGCTGATGCCGAATATCTCCGCGATGCGTTGTTGACAATCAGTGGAAAAATGGAGGTTGTCGAAGGTGGACCGACAGTCAAACCAGGGACAAACTCAGAGTTCGGGTATGTCTATACCAGTCAGCGAAGGAGTGTGTATCTCCCGGTGTTTCGTAATCAGATTGAAGAAATGTTGAGTGTTTTTAACTTTCCTGATCCGAATCTTGTCCAGGGGCAACGAGTCAGTACGACACTGGCGACCCAGGCACTCTATATGATGAATCATCCGAGGATGCTCGATTTTTCATCTGCAACGGCAGAGCGTGTCTTGAGCCTCCCCAACATCACTACGAAACAGCGTCTCCAATGGTTGTACCAATTCTCATTGGGTCGCCTGCCAACAGATTCGGAGATCGGGTTGTGTTTAGATTATCTGCGTTCAGTGGAAGCAGATAATCTCAAAGTTGATCGAGTCGAAACTTGGGCGGTTTTATGTCAGACGCTATTTAGTAGTATCGACTTTCGATACATCGAGTAGAATTGTGGTCTGTTTTGTTTGGAAGCGAGTTGCATGATGAATACCTCACATTTTCCACGCAGAGATCTCTTGAAATCCGCTGCCTGCGGATTCGGTTCGCTGGCATTTTCTGGACTCGCATCGGCTGAAACAACTTCCGATCATCCCTTGGTTGCCAAGCAGCCACAGTTTCCCGCAAAAGCCAAACGGGTCATTTTTATCTTCATGCAAGGTGGGCCAAGTCATGTTGACACCTTTGATTATAAACCCTCTCTCTACCGATATGATGGCCGAAAGCACGACTTCCGTAATGCACGTCGGATGAAGGTTCAAAGCGAAACGGTGATGAAGCCGTTATGGAAGTTTCGTCAGTACGGCGACTCTGGTCGTCACGTCTCACAGTTATTTCCTGAGATCACTCGCCATGTAGATGACCTTTGTTTCATTAAGAGCATGCATACTGAAGGGGTAGCGCACGGCCCCAGCACATTGTTTTTACACACCGGAGCGACGAATTTAATTCGACCATCTGTCGGTTCGTGGATTACTTACGGACTTGGTTCCGAAAACAGTAGTTTGCCCGGCTTCGTGACGATTAGCCCGACATCTGCAAAAGGTGGGCCGCGGCTATATTCCAGTTCATTTCTTCCACCCGCATATCAAGGGACTCCGTTAGGGCGTGTTGGCTTACCTGCAAAACAAGCAGCTTTTGAAAATGTGATCCCATTGAGAGATCAGAAAACGCTCCAGCAGAAACAGTTTGACCTCTTACAAAATCTGAACCGAGAGCAAGCGGATCGAGATTCTACCAATCGTCAGCTTGATTCTGTCATCAATTCTTATGAGTTGGGATATCGAATGCAGATGGCGTCTCCTGCGGTCACCAATCTCCACGGCGAAACAAAAGAAACGATGGCGATGTACGGCATTGATCAAACAGTCACAGAGGACTTCGGGTATCAATGTTTGATGGCGCGACGAATGTCGGAAGCCGGAGTCCGTTTTGTGCAAATCAGCTACGCCGACAATCGTCCCACTCCTCGATGGGATCAGCATGGCAACATGCCTGAACATGAAAAGCATGCTAAAGCGGTTGATAAGCCGGTCGCCGGGTTGCTGGAAGATTTGAAACAACGTGGTCTTTTAGAAGACACTTTGGTGTGGTGGGGAGGTGAGTTCGGACGGACCCCTTATACTCAAGGAAATAACGGTCGAGATCACAATCCTGACGGGTTCACAATCTGGTTGGCGGGTGGCGGCGTGAAGCCGGGATTCAGCTATGGTGAAACCGACGAATTTGGCCAAAATGCAATGACAAATAAAGTCCACATGCATGATCTACACGCGACCATTTTGCATTTAATGGGGATGGATCACGAACAATTGACCTATCGTTATTCGGGACGCGATTTTCGTCTGACCGACGTACATGGTCGCGTTGTGCATGACATCATTGCATAAGGGACTTTTGTTTTACTCTCTCTTTGATTGAGTCCTGCGGATGGAGTGTTGACTGCTTGCATCATCTGTACAATGAAGTGGTCCATTCCCTTTTGGTAAAGTTCACCGATAGTAATGCTAGTACAGATCATCGTTATCAATGAGTGTTGTTTCTCTGAATGGATTGATGGGTCGGTTGAATTAGGACGTCAGCATCAAGGCGAGCCCGATCCTTATGGATGTATTTCCTTTGAGGGCCGCACACGTATTATTGTGGCCCGTTATCAAAATACCGGCATCAGTCGTCGGAATCTGGTGATTGAACCGCTCACCGATGATCGTGTCCGTTTGAGAAATGTCAGTTCCGCGGTTCCCGTGAAAGTGGGACGGCAGATGGAGCTTCTACCAGGAAACGTGATTGAAAAAAACTTGCCAGTGACATTGGAGATGGGCACGATCAAGGTGGAGTTGAAAGCTCAGGAAGAACTTGAAGTCCCCAAACAGCCAGAGGAACCACTGCAAGAATCTCATGTCAAGCAGCTCCCTGAATCAATACAGACGGCATCCTATTCCGAGTCGCTTTCAGCACTTCTCAGTTCTCCGCAAATTCTTAAGCCGGACGAAGAACTCAAATGGGAAAAGGTCGTTGCATGGCTGCGCAACGCCGTTAAAGTGTTGCAGATTGCCGCAACGTCTGATGAGTTTTTCCAGACGGCTTCCAAAGCCGCTGTGAGTTTAGTGGGGCTTGATTCTGCTCGTGTGCTGGTGTTCAAGAAAAACGACTGGCACGTCGAAGCGATGTCAACTCGGGAGGGTAAAGCCTCAGCCGATTGGAGGGCTAGTCGATCTGTTTTAAGTCGCGTACGGACCGAAAAAAAAACTTTCTGGCAAAGTTCTCCCGAGTTGGGGGCAGAAGTCCAATCACTGGTTGGATTCAGTTCTGTCGTTGCGGCACCAATCCTGGATGTCGATGGTCGCGTGATCGCGGTCCTGTATGGAGATCGGAAAATTACGATCAAACCTGACCGAAAACCTGACATTCTGACCGAACTTGATGCCACATTGATGGAACTTTTGGCATTTGGAGTGGGTGCAGGTTTGTCCCGCTTAGAGCAGGAACGCAATGCGTTGGCGGCTCAAACACGCTTTGAAGAGTTCTTCACTCCGGGGCTTTCGAAGCGATTGATGAATGACTCCTCAATCTTGAGAGGTCATGAAAGACCAGTTTCCATTTTGTTTTGTGATGTTCGAAAATTTAGTCAGTTTACTGAGCAGTTTGGGCATCGAATGACTGTCAGTTGGCTCAACGATCTACTCGGGGTCCTCTCAGAAGTTGTTTTGGATCGAGATGGAGTGCTTGTTGATTATTCCGGTGATCAGGTGATGGCAATGTGGGGAGCACCAGAACAACAGCCAGATCATGCCGTTCGTGCGTGCGAAGTCGCTTTGTCAATTCTCGAACAAATTCCCAAGATCAATCAACGTTGGAGTTCCTATTTGAATGGAAAGCAAATTCAAGTCGGGTTGGGCATTAGTACCGGCCAGGCATTCGTGGGAAATATTGGTTCCCATCGAAAATTCAAATATGGAGCACTCGGTAATGTTGTGAATCAGGCGAGCCGTATTCAAAACGAAACAAAAAAGTATCATTGTCCGATATTGATTTCGTCGGAAACCCTTGCAGAGCTTCCTGCCGAAATGGTCGAGCATCAGACGCGACGCATTGGAAAAGTAAAACTCCGCAATCTCAAGGATACCGCCACTCTCCATCAGCTTGTTCCAGTAAACACGGAGGGCTTTCTGCGAAGAAAAACATTGATGGAGGAGTTTGAGGCGAAGCTAAGTCGTGACCACTTCGGTGAAGCGGTGGAAGTTATTCAAACCCTTCTCGAAGAGTTTCCCGACGATGGGCCAGCACGCGCTTATCGAAAACAGCTCTCGGGACAAGATGCTTTCGATGGTGTAACCGATCCGGATAAGACGCCTTAAGAGTGAGCATCAATGACTAGAATTATGACTGCTAGAATTTCGATTGAAGCTCGAAGCGAACGCCTTGGCCGATGTCGGTTGATTCTCCTTTGGAAACAAACGAATCAATCACAAAGAACCAATGTTGATCGAGTGCTTTTTGATAGCGTAAGCCAGTTGCGATCGCGGCGTTGTCGGCACCATTTGTGTCTTGCCTCCCGCCAATCTCAAAGACAACTTGTTCTTTGAGGTCATTGTAGAACATCTGATAGCCGAGACTCCCCCCCACAACACTATTCGCCTGGTTGCTCAACGGGGCTCCGTATCGTCCCAACCCAGCGGCTGAAAATAAGAGTCCGGTTTGTCCCAACGGACCTCCCCCCAATGGGCCTCTCGATGCGGAGGTGAATTGATCGATCCCCCAGAACGTGTTTAAAAAGATCAGGTCATTGGTGTGGTGTGGTGTCCACGAGAATTGATGAAACAACAGTTCTCCTTGTGAGGCATAAACCGTTTCATCATCCGTCGGAATCGAAGCCAAAAGATGAAGTGATGAGTTGTAGGTGTTGTGGAATCCCGAAAGACGTTGAATCGCACTCAATCCAATGACCACCATGTCTCCAAGCCCATTTTCTGACCAGACATAGGCGACATCCGCGTTTACGGTGCTTTGACGAAAATTACTCTCGGTAAAGAAACCGGCAAGTTGAGAATCGTTATCGTGACGATTAGGCCCCATCACATTATGGCGATTGATCTCGTTCCAGGCGTACACGAAGGTGCCGCGAAAATTCAGATTGCCGTTTCCATTGAGCGTGTTTCGTGTCACAGTGACAGCATCAATACGGTCTTCGTTGAGGAGTAATCCCTGTTGGAAGGAAAGTGGTTGCCGTCCGATGGAAAAACCATAATCGAGTGCAGCCGTGTCAAACGGATCAAGGTTGGGGAAAATTTCACCAAAGTCACCTTCAAAGAACAGTGTTTGTGGTTCTGCGTTCCACCCGTCCAAAGCATCGCCATTGCGAATGTCGTATCCTGTAAAGCGGCGTGACGTCGAAGTTTCTTCATCGAGCGGTCTCATCCCAAACAAAATCCGCTCTGTTCCCGAAAGGTTTAATTGGGCAAATAGATCGAGACGATTGGCCCATTCACCAACGGCTGGTCCTGTGCCGCCGTCAAAGTAATTTGCTCCCGTCCGATAAGTTCCAAACACCCACAATGCTGGTCTCCAGACAGCGCCTGTTGGCGTTACGACTCCCTGTTCTAGGAAACCTGCTCCCAAAAACTCTTCATTCAGTTCCAACAACAATGGGGGACGATCAGGAACCGATTGGAGGCCAATGGCATGGTGGTCCAATTCGGTGTGCGGTTCGTCGTGTTCAGAGTGCAGTAAGACTTCCAAGAGATGAGAAAGTGGCTCGGCGGGTTTCCCAATCGCTTCAAGAAATGCTTCCGACAGATGATAACAGGCTGGCTCTTCTTCCTCAGGAACGCATGGATCGTAGGCAACGTGGCCAGCAAAGGGGCTCGGACAACCGGGCCCTGTGTGGTAGCTGAAAGGAATTAAGTTGGATTCAGGATAATCTGATGTTGATTGATGATTAGACGACTGTGGAAGAGGTGGTAGCTTTTTGTCGCTGAGTGCTTCTTCAGTCACCGGAGCAGGTGGGATCTCAATCGCTGTGGACGCTGTGGAAAACTGCGCAGGGGGAAATTGCGAGGTTTGAATCCCGGAAATATCGACCGCCGGTATGCTTAACTCTTCTGCAGAAATTGTTGTCGTGCTTGAAATCATGTTCCAACTGACGAACCACAAGACCACCGCAGTCCTGCCGACTGCGGTGAGACGTGTCAAATTGTGTTGATTCGTAGCTCTCATGGGATAACGCTTGGAACTTCTGTTATTTAACTCGTACTTGAGAAATTCGCTCGTGAACAACCAAATGGCCGTCAACGATGGCGCGGGCCAGTTGTTTGGCGCTCATGCCGTAATCAAAACCGACATCAGAAATTTCGTGAACCAGATTGACGGGAACCATGCCGGCAATGAGTTGCACGCGAACTGTGTAAGTTCCTGCACCGGTGATCTGCTTACCTTTGAGTTGATAACGAGCATCGATCCCGCCATCAACTTCAATGTTTTGTTTGTGTTTTCGAGCTCCGACTGGACGCCCCAAAACGGTGAAGGCTCGTGTCGCGGGGCGAGTGTAAGGCAGGGGATCAATCGAATACGGCACATTGAGAACTTGCTCTCTTTCTCCTCCACGTATGTTTCTGGTCACAAAACGCGATTGCAGCGAGACCAGATTACGGTCGAGTGGAATTTCACCGTTGTGAACGTAAAGGGAGTGACTGTCTCGAACGTCACCGTTCGGGTCGAGGTCACCCGATTGAAACACCATACGGCCTGTGGGATCCCACACATGAACTCTGAGGAACACCATCCGCTCGGCATCGAAACCGGTCGGGACACCGTGTCCTGGAGTTCCATTACGGAGATCAATCCCAAACTCCAGCTCCTCGCAGTCGGAGCGATGAAATTCGATTTGTCCGAGGTGGTAACCGGCTCTGAGAATTTGTAATCGGGCGATTGTTGCTTCGGTGAGTAATTGGTATTGATCGTTCAGTATTTGACGAGCTTTTAGGCGTTTCTGTTTGTTGTCCCATGGGGACGGGAAGTGCGTACTCTCTGTGACCGTTTTCTCGTATGCTTCCGTTCCCCAGCCTGCTGCATCATCGAAGCAAAGCCATTCTCGCATGGTGGCAAGCCCTGATTCTGTAATCGCTCCGCTAGTCGCTTCGTCAATCAGATCGACAGTCCCCTCTTCGCGAATCGCTTCCGGGTGGTGGGGAAACAAGCCTCTGTGAATCACCGGATAATCGGGGCCGATCATCATATGGTTGGTATGTTTTCGGGATGCCGTACTGACGTTTCCAACAACAGCCGCTGGCCCAAATGTATAACCTTTGGCTTCTCCCGGGACGGCTCCCATGTGGCAGTCCTGACAGTTGTGCCCATGAATTTTAGCCGACGGTGATTGTTTGAATTCAGAAAACGCATCTTCGAGCCGAAACCCGTTTGGTGCAAAGACATCGTGGCAGGTACCGCAAAATCCCGAAGTGGTAATTTGAAAGAAACGATGCGAGACTTTGTGAATATTTCGTCCGCGAACGTCGGCAGCCTTCTTGGTTTTTAGAACGCCGAACTTGTCAGGATTTGTCAAAACCTGGTTTAACACCTTGCTGCCGATGGGCCCATAGACGGCTTGCTGAACATCACCGGGAACCAACGCCTGGCGTCCAGCACCTTTTCCCCAAGCTTGATTGATTCGATGGCAACTGATGCAGGTAACACCTTCACGCGAAGTGGGATGACGATTCAGATTGCTGGTGTTCAAGGGTTCGTTGAGTGCCATTCCGGTTGGTGTGTGGCAACGGATGCAGAAATCTCCCAGTGTTCCTGAATTGAGTTTATTTAACTTGTTTGACATCGCATTGAAGACAGGACTTAACTGAGCATAGGCATGTGGAGAGACCGACCACTCCCGATAATGCTGCGGGTGGCAGGTTGCACATTGTTTAGCTGATGGGAAGCAATTGTCTTCAAAACACTCTGCGTGAGCCTGATCGATGGCTTGTTGAAGAACCGTTTCCCGGTTGTGGTCAATCTTTTGATCAGCGAAGGAATGAATTTTAGAGACCGCAACAGTGCTTTGTTTTTCTTGCGCATTGACATCAGGAGGGCAACAAGACAGAGCGAATGCCCCCAGCACAAAAATGGCTCCCACCATCTTGTCCGCGTTCAGAACGAATTTTTGGCCTCTGGTCACCGTCATCGCATCCCTTACTAGACGGAATATGAACTATCAGCGTAGACCCGTATCCTTTGGGGCCTATTGATGTGATCGGTGTTCTGACGATGGGCTCTGTGAATGGATTTCCCGGTATTCAACGATTGACAGAATACGTCCTACGAAATCATAATATTTCCTCTATTTTACCAAGTCGGCATCAATTTCATCGTGGCTGATAACGCCTTACGTTAAAATAGACATCTGATCTGATTGATCTCGATTCCTGAAGCGTGAGCAACTGAATTGGAGAGTTTTCAGGCCTCAAACAATTGCCTGAAAATGAGTTACGATTTGCGAGATTACTATTTCAAAGAGTAATCTGGTCAAGTGCTCCTTCCTTTTGCCTGTCCTGCCAATTAAAATTATGCCCAGTGGGCTGGTTCTCAGCAGAAGGTTCCTCATCTTCCTCCTAACTCCATGTTTCCAATGCAAATCCTCGGCTGCATTCTGATTTCGCTGGTCGGATTGCGTTTGGTTCTTTCGTTGTGGGACTCGATTCGTACGCAGCAACACTCCGCAAATCAACGTCGTAAGTCGCTCGAACTTCTGGATGAGCGAATCGCATCGATTCGTGCATTGCGAAAACAAACAGAGACTCAGCAACCACACTGGAATGGTTATCGGAAGTTTCGAGTGGATCGTAAAGTTCTTGAAGCTGATAATATCTGTTCGTTTTATCTGGTTCCCCATGATGGGAAGCCGTTACCCAGTTATCGCCCCGGACAGTTTTTGACATTTCGATTTCAATTACCTGATCAGAAGATGCAAAAATCAAAGCCGGTCGTTCGATGCTATTCGCTGTCAGATGCTCCCCGCCCGGATTATTATCGTGTGACAGTGAAGCGAGTTCCGTCTCCACCCGGTGTTGATGCTCCCGAAGGTCGTATTTCCAACTATTTTCACGACCATGTGATCGAGGGGGATATTCTGGATGTACAGGCTCCGCGGGGTGATTTTTCTTTGGACCCCGCAGAAGAGAGTCCGGTTGTTTTGGTCGGGGGTGGGGTCGGAGTGACTCCGGTCTTGAGTATGGCGAACACGATCCTGGAAACCGACATTCAGCGAGATGTCTGGTTTTTTCTAGGAGTCCGTTGTGGACGAGAACATCCGATGAGGGAGCATCTCCAACAATTGGACGAGCGGTATGATCGTTTTCACCTCATGGTTTGTTATAGCTGTCCCGAAGAGTGCGATGAAAGTGAGAAAGATTTTCAGCGTGAAGGACATGTGAATCTGGCAGTCATCCGGGAAACGGTCAAAGTCTGCAATTTTGACTTTTATATCTGCGGGCCTCCTCCCATGATGGAATCATTAGTTCCAGATCTTAAAGACTGGGGAGTTCCTGAAGAGAAGATTCACACTGAAGCGTTTGGGCCTGCGACAGTCAATCGTGCGAAGAAGCCATCAACTCCTCAAAAAAATCAGACTGACGGTGAGAATCAGCCCGAAATTACGATACAATTTAGCCGATCAGAAACATGTGTCACATGGGACCATAATCAGCAAAGTTTACTCGATTTTGCTCTCGATCAAGGGATTGAAATCGACTCCGGTTGTCGTGCAGGAAGTTGCGGATCGTGTGAAGTCGCCGTGAAACAGGGGGAAGTTGAATATACAGTTGAGCCAAGTGTGGAAGTCGAAAAGGGGTCGTGTCTGGCATGTATTTCCTGCCCGAAAACAAACTTGGTTATTGAAGCCTGAGAAATTCATCATTTGAGAATATTGAGGGAGTGGATTATGACATTTTCACAAAACCGTCTCGCAAAGAATAACGTCCTGTTGGTGGCCGGTTTACTGGCTCTGATCGGGATGGGCGTCTCATCGGCGATTTCCGGAAATATTGAACAGTCAACATCCTCCCGAGTTGTGAAGAATGATTCGGTGGCAACTTATCACACATCCGCGACGGCTGTTTTCAATGTATCCGAACAAATTGTCGGATCCGCATCCTGCAAAGAGTGTCATAAAGCCGAATATGCAGCCTGGACGGCAACCGTCCACTCCAAGAACTTTGCAAGAATTGGCTCGCCTTCTGGGCAGAAGATTTCTGCCGCGTATGGCAATACCGAGGCTTGTCTCAAATGCCATTCCACTCCACATACTCCGACCGCAAAATTTGAATCGGAGCAAGTCGGCGTCTCCTGCGAGTCGTGTCACTCGGCAGCCGGTGGGCCAGAAGGCTGGTTCAAGCTTCATTCTAATTACGGGGGTGAAGGTGTTAAACGAAACGATGAAACAGAAGCACATCGCAAAGAACGGCTTGCCGGTTGCGATACCGCAGGTATGATACGTGCCAGCAATGTTTATGCTTTGGCGAAAAACTGCTATTCATGCCATGTGGTCGCTGATGAAAAATTGCTAGCCGCTGGCCACAAACCAGGACATAGCGACTTTGATCTCATTCCCTGGATGCAGGGTGAGGTTCGACATAACTTCCAAGTCGATCAAACAGTGAATGCCATTTCACCGTCCCTGTTAAAGGCTCGCGACGGTGTCACAACCGAACAACGTAAGCGTGTTTTATTGGTGACCAGTAGAATGGTTGAACTGGAAACCTTGCTACGAAATCTGGGTTCGATTAGCGAAGAGAATCTGGGGGAGAGCTACGCGGGCCGTCGTGGTTGGGCAGGTCGAGCGGAAGATATCTTTGAGTATCTTGACGAAGAAATCGGGGAGGCCATCGACAATGAGCATGTTAAAGCTGTTGTTGAGGCGGTCAAAGAGATCGAACTTGGTCGCAAATTTGAAGATCAGGATGCCGCAATGAAGGCTGCCGATCAGCTCGCCAAAATTGTTCAAGAGTTTCTGGACTCAGCAGGCGAAGCAGATCTTGCTGGGCTCGATCCACTAATCGAGGAACTTGATAAACCGGTAGGGAAGCCGTATTTGCCTTAATTGCTGGCGTGTCACCCTGACGAAGGAATCCGAGATTCAGGAATGAAAGTTATGCTCAAAAAGTGGAGGCCTCTTCGAAGCCATACCATCAACTGGTTTCTCGGTTGCACGGTTGCTTTCTCCTGTTTGGTTGCATGGCTACCCGGAGAAGGAGGCGATGTTTCCGAGGTGACCACTCTCTCAGTCAACGCTAAAAAAACGAACATTAATCCAGATCGCAGCAAGTTCATGGGTGCTCGCGCGTGTCTTGATTGTCATCGTTCGGAATATGTGTCCTGGTTGGGAACCGAGCATTACAAGAATCCGATCAATCGCTTTGAAATCAGCGATGTCAGCGTCGCGAAAAAGTATCTCGATCAAGGAGGTACTCTTGACCGTTGCTACTCGTGTCACTCTGCACCAGAAGAGAAAAACTTTGGGCGGCTTGCGGTGGAAAGCGGGACTTCTTGCGAATCGTGCCACGGTGCCGCCGGAGGCGAGTCTGGTTGGTTGAATCGGCATGCCGTTTATGGCCCCAATGTCACCACGCTGGCACAAGAGACACCAGAACATTATCGAAATCGAATCGATTACTGTGATCAGGCCGGTATGATTCGTCCCAGTCATCAATACGAAGTCGCCAAAAATTGTTTTCGATGTCACATGATTGGCGATGCAACATTGGTCAGCGATGATGTCGGTCATCCTGTGATTCATAAAAAGTTCAGTTTGATTCCCTACCTGAACAGTGATGTTCAGCACAACTTTCATTTGAATCAAAGATCCAATGCTGATGCTCCCACTCTCGACACTCTTCGTCGGGGATTGTCATCATTGGAGCGCAAACGTGTCTACTTGGTGTTGGGGCAACTGGCGAAAATCGAAGTGGCATTACGGTATTTGGTCGATTTTCCGAATGACGAGGCTCTCGAAGAACGGTATGCAGGTAAATTGATCGATGCGTTTGAGGATGGGGCTGATGAAATTGACTACTATGTTGAGCTTTTACTCGAACCTGATGACGATGACATTAAACCTCTGGAAGAAGATGATGTCGAGTTGTTGTTGACAGCCTTTGAATTATTCGAAGAGTTTGATGATCTTGACAAACAAACTCGCGCAGCGGCTGCAGAAACGGCAAACAAGATTGCCGAAATTGCTGAAGGATTCCTGAAAGACTTTGGTGACGGAAAACGCTTGGCAGCATTAGACATTGTTTTTGAAGAACTTGACGATTCTCCCAGTAAACCGCTGCAACCATAATTTGAACAGCTCAGTCAGAAAAGGAACATGCGCGGGATGAGCAATGTCCAAATTAAACGGCCCGAACGCTGGTCAGTTCCCTTTTCGGAATCGATGACCGAGGAGGACGTTGAGTATGTCCTTCAGATGCCGTTGTTTGCGGAAGGGATGATTGATCCTGAGCAATTTGGGAAGCGGATTTCATTGGCTGGGATATTGAAAAATGATGCCAGTCTTCTGAAGTGTCATCAAGGTGAAATCATCGTCAGAGAAGGTGAGTGGGGGAACTCGGCTTTCTTTCTACTCTCGGGCAGTGTCAGCGTCGCCGTACAACGCGGGAATGATTCGTTACCAGCAGAAATTCTGGGGCGATCCAATATCCGTCAAAAAAGCTTCATCGATATTTTGAAACAGCTCTGGAACGGTCATCGTCAGGTCGAATCTCGGGATCTTGAAAAATACTCAGCAGAGTCTCCGTCGTCCCGAACGACTAAGGAAGAGACGCGAGTTTATCTACAAGATATTTCGATTGCGTTGGATCTCGAAAAATCGGCAACCATCAACGCGGTCGATTTTTTTGGTGAGCAATCTGCCTTGGGGCGGATCGAACGGACGGCAACCGTAATCGCGGCGGGAGATTGTGAACTACTCGAAATCCGCTGGCAAGGGATTCGAGATATGATGTCCAAAGCGCCCTGGTTGAAATTACAGATCGAATCGCGATTTCGCATGTACGGTTTACAGCGATTTTTGCAAGCATCCCCTTATTTCGAGCACTTGTTACCAACCGAGGATCGGACACCAGAGGATGTTGAGCGACGTAATGCTCTTTTTCAGAACGTCCTCGATGATGCCGATTTCCGTTCGTACGGTTCCTACGATAAGGTCGAGAAGTTTACGAAACTTGTGGAATCGGGGACAGCATCCAATTTGGTGCATGAACCTCTCATCGCCAAAGAAGGAGATTACCTGGAAGGCGTCTATCTGATTCGCAGTGGTGTCGCGCGGGTTTCTCATCAAGCCGGTCACAAGCATCGTACGGTCAGTTACCTGACTCCGGGGCAGGCATTTGGCGTGAATGAAATGATTGAAGGGTGGAAAACAAGCCGACACGCCGATTTACGCTATTCGTTACGGGCTGTTGGTTATGTCAATGTGATCTTTATTCCTGCGCGAAACTTTGAACAAGCGGTCTTGAATGAGTTAATGGCGAGAGAACAATCTCATTCGACGTTCCCAGATCATCTGAGTTCAAAATCGAGTGATGAAATCGGACAGATTGATTCTGGTTTGCTCGAATTTCTTGTCGAACGCCGATTCGTCAATGGCACGGCGACCATGGTGATCGATCTTGATCGCTGTACGCGGTGTGATGACTGCGTAAAAGCTTGTGCGACGACCCACGATAACAATCCACGTTTTTTAAGGCATGGACCCATCTATGACAAGTACATGGTTGCGAATGCCTGTATGCACTGTGCAGACCCTGTTTGTATGATTCAATGTCCCACGGGGGCCATTCATCGGAGTATGCAAGGCGGTGAAGTGGTCATTAACGACACAACCTGCATTGGATGCAGTGCGTGTGCAAACAATTGCCCTTACGATGCCATCCGTATGGTTCATATTCGTGATGAACAGGGAGATCTCATCTTTCCGACGGCGTCAGAGTCAGGCACATCGGCGCCCGTTTCGCTCACACCTCTTACCAAAGCAACGAAGTGTGACCTTTGTGCGGAACAGATCACCGGGCCAGCATGCCAACAGGCGTGTCCTCACGATGCGTTAGTGCGATTAAATTTGGGAACATCGGAAACAGCAGCAGAGTGGTTTAATCGATGAGAGCTCTCACCCGACGCCGTACAATCAATGTCTGTTTGACTCTCTTAGTGGCTTTTGTACTGATCGGTGCCGCTTGGATCGTTAAAAACACGTTGGTCGAAACTCACTTTCTGACAGGCTGGTTTTTTTTTGTCACGATCATTTTTCTTGCGGCATACAATCTTCGTAAAGCGTTCCCTTTTCTCCCACTCGGAACTTCAGCACAGTGGTTGCAAGTCCATATTTATGCAGGCTTGTTATCGTTTGTGTTGTTTCTGATTCACATTGATTATGAATTGCCGAACGGTTTTCTGGAATCGTTTTTGGCATCGGTTTATCTGGTGGTTTTTGGGAGTGGTCTTGTCGGGTTATACATGAGTCGGACATTCCCCAAACGGCTTACAGATCTCGGTGAAGAAGTCATCTTCGAGCAGATACCCGTTGTTCGAAATAACATTCAAACGGATGTTGAAGACGCTATCCTTGAATGTACGGAGGAGATCCACAATTCTGAGATTCCCATGTTTTATCGCAATGAAATTTACCCGTTTATCATGCGTAGGCCAGACCGATGGTCGCATTTCGTTTACGGATACAGTCGGTATTGGAGACCTCTGCAGAAAAAATTGTCTGATGCGAAACGTCTGTTCGATGAGGAAGAACTGAATGCGTTGGCGAAGGTCGAGATTCGATTGTCTCGGAAACACCAACTCGATACCCAAGAGACTCTGCAATTTGCTTTGAAAGTTTGGTTGTTCATTCACATCCCGGCAACCTATTCTTTACTTACCTTCACTGCGTTACATGTGGTTCTTGTTCAAGTGTGGTCGGGAGGGGCGTTATGAGCAATACAGACTCCCCCTCTGGATTCGACACCAACAGTTATCAACTCCCACAACAGGATTGGGTCTGCGGTCATCTGGCTGATGGTAGCCCTTGTTCAATCGGTCCCAGTACAAAGGGGAGTTGTCTCGCAGAAAATATCTGCCACCCTCAATTCGACGGGAAGAAGTGGCATTGCACTCGTCCTAATGCTTGGGGAGGGCAATGTCACGACGGCCCAATTCCTGATGCGGCTTGTCCCGAGGAAAAAGCGATATGTCCCCATCAACCAGCGGCATGCCAACCCGCTCGCAGCTTGAGAAACCGCCGGAGAATAGTAACGGGATTGGTTTTCGCGGCTTCTTTGGGGATTTGCCTCCTCATTTTAGGTGGCAGTTCAGGCAGCTCGTCATCGACGCTCTTCCAGACAACGAAAATCATTTCTCCGGGGCCACTTTCTTCACCGCATTCAGTGATTCAGGAAGGGTGCAAGGCGTGTCATCCTTCAAGCCATCTGACTCCGGTTTCGATGGTGAGTGAGGCATGGGACTTTCATCACAAAAAACATCAAAGTGAACTTTGCTTAAATTGCCATCAAGATTTTGGTGAACATGCAATGAACGCGCATAGTGCCAACCCGGAGCAGTTAACGACATTGAGAAAACAATCTACGGGAAAAACTCATTTGACGAGTGACCAGATCTGGGTACGAGCGCTGATTGGAGATCAAATTTCTAATGCCGAAGAACTGAACTGTGCGACTTGTCATCAGGAGCACCAGGGAGCCAATTTCGATTTAACACACCTGACCAACAAACAGTGTCAAAGTTGCCACGAGAATACCTTTCATAGCTTTAGTGAGGGTCACCCTGAATTCGAGACAGTACGGGTTCGTATTCGCTTCGATCATAGCAGTCATTTCGAACAGCACTACAAAAATTACCCCTTCTTGATGCCCGGCGGTATCCCGAAACAAAACTGTAACGAGTGTCATCAACTTTCTTCAGACGGTGCTACGTTTCAACTCGCAGGATTTGAAGCGATGTGTGCCTCGTGCCATGAGTCACAAATTCTCGACTTCCAGATGCCGACGGCATTACGACTGGATCAGTTTGAGTTTTTGAAGTCCTCTGAAACATCAGATTCTTCGACCGTGAAGTCTTTGGAGTTGCCGCCATTCATGGAGTTGATGTTGCGTGCCGATGAAAAGATTGCAGTTGCCATTGATACGCTTCAGGAATCAGTGGTCTCAGGTGATGAACTACAGTCCAAAAATATTGCTTTGATTGCAGAAGCAACTCGCAGCTTACTGATCGAACTGAAGCAGCAAGGTGCGGAAGTAGTGGAGCAGAGATTGAACCGATTCACTGAAGGTCCGAAAGTCGCCAAGCTGGTGGAGTCTTTGGTCGAAGCCTTGGATCGGTCTCAGTTTTTTGAACTGCTCTCTGCAAGTCATTTCGGCGAGAATTTGAAATCTGAAGGTTCCGACGACTCAGTCAAAGACCGTGAATTCACTCTCAGTTCCTGGACAATGCTGAACGATCAATCCTCTGTGGAGTATCGGCCTCAACAACATGCCGATCCACTTATCAAAGCTTGGCTGGATTTAATGGCGAATCAAGCTAGTGCCTCTTACGAAGAGGTTGAATCACCCCATCATAATCGTTTTGACGACTTTTTTCGGGCGGCTGTTTCTCCAGAAGCAGCCGGTCGTTGTACCAAGTGCCATACCGTTGATCGATTGTTAGATGGTTCCCTCAGAATCAATTGGGGAATCCTGCCCGCAGATCAATTTCAGCGGCAGTTTTCAGAGTTCGTGCATCGTCCGCATCTCACGTTAATGCAAGATCGTTCTGCCCCTGAAGCTTCACAAGCTGTTGAAGAAGAAGTCTGCCTGAAGTGTCACCAGCCGGAGGAGCCCAAACCGTTCTTTAATCGTTCAGCGTTTGTCTTGTCCGATGGTATGCCTCATACCGACTTTCATCATGCGAACTCTACGGGGTACTTACCGATTCAAAAACGTGATTGCGTGCAATGCCATCAACCAAAAATGGCTGGCGACAATTGTCTTCAGTGTCACAATTATCATGTGCATGAAAACTCAGTCTTGCGAAGATGACAGGCACAATTTCTGAATACGCAAACTTGGACTGCCCAGTGAGTTCCGAAATGCTTCAAACTCATTCGCAGCAGAAGTGTTCGTGCTCTGGGACTTCACGGCTCGCAGCATCACGTTTTTGGGGGTATGTTCCATGTCGATAAATTCGACCAGTTGTGTGCGATAACCGGAGGCTTCTAAAGCGAGCGCTCGCAATGCATCCGTCGCCATGGCCGCGAAGCGTTCTTTGAGAACTCCGTGAGCGAGTAGCGGTTGCAGTGATTCAGAATTTAATTGAGGGAATAATTCATGTTGGCAACAAGGGACGGCGAGAATTACTTTCGCATGCCAGCCGACCGCTTGGATGAGTGCATCATCGGTGGCGGTATCACATGCGTGTAAAGAGATCACCAGGTCAACCGGTCCCGCAGGAGAATAGCCGGCAATCTCACCTTGCTCAAAAGAGAGATTATCCAGGGAGAGTTTGTCGACGACTCGGCGGCAATGCTCGATGACCGTCAATTCCCGGTCGAGTCCGACGATGTGTGCCTCACGGTTCTCGATTTGAGTGAGCCAATGATGCAGGGCAAAGGTTAAGTAACTCTTGCCGCAACCGAAGTCGATGATTTGGAGTGGCCTGTCTTGAGGAAGTTCGGACAAAATGTCTTTCATGAATTCCAGATACCGATTGATCTGTCGAAATTTGGCCCGACCAGAAGGCTTGAGTTTCCCCTCGTTCGACATCAGGCCCGCTTCGATCAGGAACGGGATCGGCCGGTCTTCGGGGAGCAGATATTTTTTCGAGCGATCATGAGACGCTTGATAGTTCTTGATCGATGGTTTCATTGTTTTCAGTTTGACACGACCACCCGATTTGGCTTTCAGTTCAAAATCAGCGTTCGTGCCGTGTAAGTTGAGCTGGCGGTAATGTTTGCCAAAAAGCGACTCGACGTACTCCACCGCCTCGCTGGCAGATCGATTTTCATGAACCTCCCGTTTTCCATCAGAGATGGCTGTTTGGTACAAGGCACCTTCAGGGCTCTCAATCAATCGTCCAACAATTTTCTCAGGTAAAGATTGGTCGGCATTGCCTGATTTTCGCGACAATGCCCAACGAAATAGAGTCCCCTGGCGGAGTTCTTCGAGTGCTTCGGCGGGGATGAGATACTGAATGTCCGACATGAAGGCAATTACCGGGAAAACGTGTGAAGTCAGGAGAGAGTCGCATCTTACCACGGTAAACGGTTACAATCTTCCCAGAGACATACAATTGACAGGAGAGCGTTTGATGGGTTTGAACAAGAAGCAGAAAAAACAGATCGAAGTGGCACGTAAGAAAATCCAGAACTTTCAACAAAAATTGGCGGGTTGCAAGCAGCAGATGGATGACCCGGAAGAAGTTCGCAATTTGGAAAATGCGATCTCCGAACAAGAGTCGGCCATCGAGAAAATCAAAGCCGAGTCTTAATTGCCTCTCGAACAACAAGCCTGATGTAATCAGGAGAAATTCATGTTGCTATGGAGTTGCCCGGTCTGCGGGCAAGAAACAACGCTCGCTGCCTTGAACTTGATTACCTTATTTGAATGGTATTTGTTGGCGACTTTTTTTTTCAGTCTCGCGATACGTTATCAGCTTTATCGATCCTACGTGGCGCTGTTTTGGTCGATGCCAGAAAAATGGCCCGCGATGTATGACTTAGTGAAAAAGCATTCGCGGTCATTGTTGAACTGGACGATGACAATTCCCGTCGGAATTATGCTGGCGATCTACCTGATCCATATGATCAGCTACCGGCTTATTTGGGATGATGCTCAAATTGCTCCTCCTGACTTATGGGCATCGGCCGAAGTATTTCTGCCGGTCATCGCATTGATGGCGGCGATGTTCTATTTTGATTTCAAAGGATTGTTTCAGGTGACGCCGGTCAACTTTACAGATCTCGAAACCAATTTGCGTCATGGTGAGATTGCTTTGAACTCGAATGTCTCCAAATGGGTTCGACGATTGACGTTTAATCGTGTCGACCCACATCAAATGGTTGAGACAAGAGTTGCCGACACGATGCAATGGATTCGCTCTGCGTTTTTGGAACAACTTCGTTATCAGTCATTTCATACGATGGTGCGGATTTCGTTCGGCTTTCTGCTCTGGACCGCGTGGGTGCGATTGAAGCTCGATCTCTCAGTCGTCACGTATCTGCTGGCGCTGTTGATGATTGTCTGCTTGATTACTTTTGCTTGGCGCTGGACACGACAACCAGAGAAAAAGAGCGTACCGGAATCTGAGGACGATATTGAGGTTGTTTCCGGCGAAGAATAAACGCCAATCAACGGGGCTCAATTTGCCATCATTGCTGGCAACAGAAGACCAACTAGCAAGTCATATGCGGTATGCGCACCGATGGCAATCCCCAATCCTCGGCAGAAAAACAGGCCCGCGAAATACATTCCCGCACACACGCGAAACAGAAAACTGAAGTGCGAGTATTGGTCGGCGGCAGGCCCAATGTAGTGAGCCCCCGAGAATAGAAGGCTCGATACGATCATTGCGCAGATCAAACTCGCCATCATGGGGATCTTCAAGCTCCGACCTCCCGCATACAATAATGTACACAGAATTCCGCGGAATAAAACTTCTTCATAGATACCAGCACCGATGTAACTGATAGCCGTACTCGATGCGTTCTCGGGAAAAATTGCTAGCAATTCGTAGGCCGACCATTGTTGAAAGAGTAGATCCTGGGTTTGTCCAATGACGACAAGAACCACAGCAAACAACAGGCTTTCCGCGAGCATGCCAGACAGTAATTCACCAGAAATTTTGTGAGGAAATTTACCGGCAAAATGCCAGACAGCCAACGCGATTAGTATCAGAGTGGGAAGCAAGTGGGTTTGTTGAAAACCGACTGACAGCAGACCTTCGCGAATCCAGTGATCGGCCCCGTTCCGGGCGGTTAACTCTCCGGCATGAGAGAGCATCAAGACACCCACCTCATAGATCAACAAAAGTGGGAGCAGAAAGATGGCAGAAGGCAGCGGCTGCCGGGTTAACTCCCAATAATCGGGAGCAACAGAGTCAGATTTCGCGGGAAAGCAAGAAGGATTTTCAGCAACCATAATTGTGGAGGGCGGCGCAACGTGAGCGCAGGAATTTCCGTCATGTCATTACTTCCCTGTTATCGGCGTGTCGAAGTCAAATCGTGAATTAGATCGGGCCTATTTCACATCGTGAAAGTCGATACCAGAAAACCAGTTACAGAAAATTGGCTGATTAAGGGGGACTTTTCTTCGCTGGCTGTGTCAAGATATAAGGGCAATAGCGGAAAAAACGGTCGAACGACTCGTTCGGAACCACACTCACACTGAATCTCGACACGGTTTTCGTCGATCTTGAGAGAGACAGACTGTCCACAAACTCTGTGAAAACCAGATTTCCTCTGGCTTCTGCAGTGTTCCGGGGAACTTGCGTTTTACAGAGGAAGCGGCCATGGCCACTGATTTACGACTGAAAGAACAACTTCCCGATTTGACCGACCGGATCGTGGCCACCTATCACGAGATCGGAAACATCAACCAACTTGGGCACTGTCCACTTCCGAACCGAGAAGCCATTATCCAGATTGCAGAAGACCTGAAAGAGATCATCTTTCCGGGTTACCGAAAACGCCAAAACCTGCATCTCGGCAATGTGACATTCTATGTCGGCGACATGATCGACAGCCTGCACGACCGGCTCACGCAGCAAGTCGCTCGCGCTTTGAGGCATACCTATCAGATTGAACATCATCTCAATTGCGAAGACAATCGAGAGACCGATTTTGAAGCCGTCGGCCAGGAAAAGACCATTCGATTTCTGGAAAAGATCCCCCACCTGCGAGAGCTCATTTCGTCCGATGTCGATGCCGCTTATGTGGGTGATCCTGCGGCGAGTGGCCTCGATGAAATCATCTTCTGCTACCCAGGCCTAGAGGCGATCACAATGCATCGTTTGGCTCACGAGTTATATCTACTCGATGTGCCTCTCATTCCACGGATGATTTCCGAATGGTCGCATTCACTCACGGGGATCGATATTCATCCGGGAGCCCGCATCGGGCCTTCCTTTTTTATTGATCACGGAACCGGTGTTGTTGTCGGCGAAACCTGCGAAATCGCCGCTAATGTGAAAGTCTATCAAGGCGTCACATTGGGAGCGCTCAGTTTTCCGAAGGATGATTCCGGCAACATCATTCGTGGACAGAAACGACACCCCACCATCGAAGAGAATGTGGTCATCTATGCGAATGCCACGATTCTCGGAGGAAACACCACGATCGGTAAAAACTCGGTCGTCGGTGCGAGTGTCTCTTTGATGAAAAGTGTTCCCGCCAACACGATGGTCACAATTGAAAAACCGCAACTGCGTTTCCGGGATGCCTCCTGAATCGCATTCAGACGGTGAGTACAATCTTTCCCGACAGAGTCCCTTCTTTGCCGAGTGTGTTGGCCTGCTGGAGATGATGAGCTTCTGCCGCGTCCGATAATGACATCGTCTTGCCAATTTGGGGAGACCAATTTCCCGCCGTGAACCATTCATTCATTTGCTCGGCACAAACACGCTGTTCGTCGGGGCTCGCATTAAACATCGCAAAACCGATGAGACTGAGGTCGTTGGTATAAAACTGTCCCAACGGAAATTCAGGACGCGCTTCGCGACCCGCCATCAATATGATTCGCCCCCGTTTTTGCATCAAGCCAATGGTTCGTTCGACGGTCGGTTCTCGTTGATTTTCATACCACAGGTTGATGCCACCATGTTCTGCGGTGAACGATTTGATCTCTTCATCGAGAGTCTCTGATTTATAATTGACGGCCAGGTCGGCTCCTAACTTGCGGCAATGGGACAACTTCTCTTCACTGCCAGCCGTAGTGACGACTTTAGCTCCGGCGGCTTTCGCCAATTGAATAACCGCCGAACCCACACCTCCCGTCCCTCCATTGATGAAGACCACTTCGCCCGACTGAAGACGACCGTGCAGGAATAGTCCTAGATGAGCCGTGATCCCAACAAGTGCTCCTGCGGCTGCTTGTTCATCAGTCATCCCGTCAGGAGTTGGATAGAGCCATTGTTCGTCGATAGCCGCGAGTTCTGAGAAACTTCCCGGTCGTCCCATCAAAGATTGGTTACTGCCCCAAACACGATCACCGGCCTTGAACCGAGTCACTCCCTCACCAACGACTGACACTGTCCCCGCCAGATCGCAACCGATGATATACGGGAACGTGAGTTCCAACGGGACGGCTCCCGAGCGGATGTAAGTGTCAATGGGATTGACCGAAACGGCTCCGACCTGAACGAGAACCTGTCCGGCCTCGGGAGTGGGATCAGGCAAGTCGCCGTACTGGATGACACTCGGTTCGCCAGTCTGATTGATGTAGGCAGCTTTCATGGTGGATTGTGCTTTGTGGGTTGGTGTTTTGTGCTTTGAATTTTGTGCTTGGTCTCAGTTTGAGCCGCCAGCGCGAGCTGGCAGGGGACGTTGATTACTCTGCATCATTCCCTGCGTGCTTGCGCACGCGGCTCAATCCATTCTTGTCCTCTTCTCCTCGATCAAACCAAACTAATCGACTCGGATGCCAGAAACGAATATGGGCAATTCCGGCGATAAACAAGAACGTAAGAATGCTGATCCAAATCCCAATCTTAAAAGAGACCGGTTCATAGCTCCAGACAATCCGATGCTCGCCAGCGGGAATTTCTACGCCGCGAAAAAGCTCTTCCAGCTTGATCGCTTTCGCAGGTTGTCCATCAATCGTGACTCTCCAGCCGGGGGACATTAACTCTGTCACCGTCAACTGATTGTCAGACTCGGTCTTGACCAAATATTCCTTGCGATGCGGCAAGCTCTCCACCAATGAGACACTGTTCTCGGGTGAATCTTTCTCCCAAAACCAGCGTCCGCGCGACTCTTCCAGTCGTGAGAGATAATGGACGGCATGAGGGCCACGTCCCCAGCAGGCATTCAAAAAAGGATCGTTCACTTTTAACACAAGTTCAGCCGGCCAATCTCGCGAAAGCGGATGTTCGGTTAACAGGTGAGTCACGCCGGCATCTTGGATCCAGCGAATGAATTGATCCTCAACCGGAACGACACTCCCTCCATCTACCAATTCAGGCGGTGGAGGAACACGCAGCTCGTCTTCGTAATACTCGGCAGGCCCGAGGCCCAGGTATTCGGGAACGGTCGAAAAACCGAGCAATGAAGGTAGGTTCGCGCCCGGTGCATAGAGTCTCAATGGTTTCCCCGTTTGCTCTTGCGCATCAGTCAGAAACTCTTTGACGGGGCTTTGATCTCGATAGTTGATGGGAGGATTCGGAACCGTATAAGCATAGCGAACATTACCGGGGAAGATGTAAAGATCGGCCAACGTCAATGCCAAGACGATCCCCCAGACAAGTGTCCGAGTGCCGGGATGTATCTTTCCAAACCAACGGTCGGCAGATTCTGCTGCGAGCAACGCGATGGCCACTGTCGTGATCAATCCGTAACGTCCCGGACCAATGAAGAATGAAAAGCCTGGAAGATGCCGAGTGACTGGCAGCCACCAACCAAAGGCATATGTCAAAGCCAGAATTGCCAATGACCACAGAAACAGTCGTTGTTGACCCGTGAATGGTCTGAGTCCTTTTGTGGGCAAGAGTCCCAACAAGGCGAGCAGTAACGGAATCATTCCAAAATAGAGGTGAGCTTCTGCTTGATTGGTGGAAGAAGCTGCCGTCAGAACTTTCATTTGATTGAGGGTATTATCACGTTCCGCAGGAGTCAAACTGTACCACTTCCAGGGTATGACCACTTGAGACAGATAGCCGGGCGGCAAGTGCCCATAAGCCACATCATGGACGGCGTTGTCCCGCTGGCTGTCTTGTTTGAGTTGCCAGGTGGGGAGAAGTTGAATTCCCGCGAGAAGAAACCCGCAGCCAACCGCTCCCACGACGGCGAGAAACACCGGAGTTCTTCGTGACGGTAAAGCTGATGGAGTCTCTTGTTTGGCAGCGAACTTGGAATCCACCATAGACGAGCCAGTGTGAAGGCGAGGGAAGTCAATATGGTCAGAAACCCAATGACAAAATGCCCCGGCAGAAGTTGTAAGCAGATAAAGACAGACAGGCCGATCAAATATCGCCAATGGCGTGTTGTCAAAAACTGATTCACCGACCAGATCGCCCAAGGCATCCAAGCACCGCCGATGATGGCCCACTCCAAACAGTTTCTTGGTGGAAACCAGCCATACACATAAACGAGACTCGCCAATAACGCAGCCCGTAGTGACAGGCCGAACGATTGAGCGAGCAGTGCCATCCCGGCAAATGCAATGATGTAATGCACCAACTGATTAATGTGATAAGCATCGTTGAGCGAGAGAGTCGAATAGAACAGCAGATGAAACGGATAGAAGACGCCCGTTTGACTCTCTGCATGTTGGGGATAGCCAAACGAGACGATGTCGTTCCATAACGCCCAATCACCACGTTGGAGAGCTTCCTGATAAGTCAGTTTCTGTGGCATGTAATAGGAATACATGTCACCACCAATCCAGCCTCCACCCAACCAAAGCAGTTCCCAAAAGAGATAGGTCAAGCCGGTAGCAACGGCCAGGACAATCAGGAGTGGGGCGGGTTTGAATCTCATGCTGCAACGATATCCGGCTCATGTCAGGTCTCACGATGTTGTCAGAATTCCACCATGTTCGCAAGGAGGAGTCCTGCTTGCTCTCATTGTTCCACTTCTCTGCACTTAAATATCTCCTTGTCCCTCAAGGCTTCCGCAGTCCGCATAATCCGAACGTCTCGTCAACTTTCTGTAACCGTTGTCGTTCCCGGAAAATGAGACTCAACACTCATGCGAGTCGATTGGCTCCCCCGCAATTTCATTCCACAGGCGATAATAGAAGTATGGACGAGAAACCTGACGAACAAGACGATCAAGAGGAAATAATCAGCGACGACCGACCTCGTTGGCAACGGATGCTACGCGCTGTCTTTCGACCAAAGCCGTTGATGCTGGCTGCGATGATTGTCTGCGCGGCGATCTTGTGGCCCATCGTGAAAGCCAATTTGCCCGATTTGAGTCAGCAGCCCGAGTACCGTTTGACGGCTAGTCAAATCGTAATCAATCAGCCACCGCATTGGGTGCCACATCAGTTTGTCGACGATGCTATTGAACGTGTCGGCTTTCCCGCCGAGATGTCACTGCTCGATGAAAACCTGACGATTGATGTTGCCAAGCTGTTTGCCCAACATCCGTGGGTCGCCGAGGTAAAAGAAGTACGGAAGGCTTCTTTTCCCGCATGTTTATTGGTGACTCTCGAATACCGTCGTCCGGTTGCCATGATTGAGAAACGAACCGGGATGTACCCGATTGACGCGAGAGGAGTCTTGTTGCCGAAAGAAGACTTTTCGCTCTCAGCAACTGCCGACTACCTGACGATTACCGGTGTCCGTTCCTCGCCGCCGTCTGTTCAGGGGGAAGTCTGGAACGATTCGCTCGTGCAAGGTGCGGCTCGAGTTGCGGCGGTCTTGCGAACAGAATGGCAGGCGCTCAACTTGAAGGCAATTGTCGTTCCACCACGCACGACCAGCGAAATCAAGTTGGCCGATATCGAGTTCACCTTGATGACAACGACAGGATCAAGCATTCTGTGGGGACGTGCTCCCGGAGTGCAACACGACAGGGAACTCTCGGTGACCCAAAAATTGGATCGGCTAAAAACTTATCTCGCCGATCACGGCAGCTTCGATGCTCCTGCGGGACCATACGAAATCGATATTCGACATTGGCAACAGATTTCCCGCAAGCAGATCCCTGCGGCTCGTGATGCCAACTTGCCCAAAGAAAATCTTTAATTCATTCAATCTACCTGTGTGACTCAGCTGAAGCAGATAGAGATTCTCTGGCGAGCCTAAGTGGACCAGACTAGAATTGCAGAGGGGAGATTCTCATTAACCGATGGAAACGGAGATTGAAATGATCTCGAAAACTTTCGTGTGCTTTACTTTGGTCGCCGCTTTCACAACGCAACTTGATGCACGGTTTGTCCCAGTGCTGTCGTATGAGGAACTATTCAAGCAGTCTGAATTTGTTTTCATCGTTCGTGCTATATCAACTCGCGATTGGAAAAAAGGGGATCACAAGGCATTGTTACCCGATGGTGTAAACTTGAATGTAACAGTGGTTGATATCAACGATAAAGATCGTGAAATCAAGACCAATCGTGATGACTATTTGAAGCCGGTTGTCACCGAGTTCCATCTGCTGTCCGTCTTGAAAGGTAAATGCAAGAGAAAGAAAGTATTAGTTCCCCACTATCGATTCGAGTGGCCCGAGTTAAACAAAAACCTGATACAATTGGTTCATAACGGACCACAATTAATTCAGTTCGACCTCAAGGCAAAAGCTTAGGGAGATCTGTGGGATGGAATTTCACTTTTTGTTCCTGGCAACGGTGATTGTCTTCTGTTCCTGAATCAGGAATGCGATGGTGACTTCACGTTTGTGACAGGACAATTCGTTCCCGTCTACTCTGTCTTTGCGCTCACGCCAGGTGATTCGATGAAAGCCAAATCTGACGAACATTCATCAGACACAATTCCATCGAAAGAAGCACATCAGTATTAGGTCAAGCACATGCCTAACCGACGGGTGGCGGTGAGCAAGACCATACGCCGAGCGAAAACGGAGAAATTCAAGATCGCCGCGCCAGAAATCGTGTCTCTGATTTCTTCGCGATACCAAAAGCCCCCGTGAGAACATTCTTCATCGAGGAAGGCACCGAAAGATCTTTTAGGGGCAGCGAAGCTGCAAGAGGTCACAGGCTTCTGACCTACTGCTCTGTTTTAAGAAACCCAACCGCTAGATCGGGGAAGTCAGTGAAGAGGCCGTCAATCTTGGCGTCTTCGCAGAAGATCGTCATCGCATCGTCAAAGCTCTTTGCGTATTCCGGTAGTTCATCTTTGCGGAATGTATAAGGGTGGACGACTAACCCGGCTGCGTGTGCATTCTTCACCAGATCGGTGATGATTGGCTGACCATCGCCGTCACGCCCCGTCACAATATGAGGCATCCACGGGCCGATGCCATCCGCGTACTCGGAAATTGATTTGATCCCTTCAGCAGTTCGCATTAAATCGTAATCAACGCCGGCGTCATTCCAACTGTTGCTGCCGATCAATTGGACCAGTTTCAATTCGCAGCCGAGTTCTTCTCGGATGCGGCGAGTCTCGGTCGGGTCGAAGCATTGTAGGTAGATATTGTGGTTCGCATCTGTGTAGCCGTATGTTTTAAGAATCTGCAAAACAATCGGCGTGATGTCTTGCCCTTGCTGTTTGTGCCAAGCGGGCTGCTTGATCTCGGGATAGATGCCGACCGACTTTCCGGTACTCGCGTTGAGCCCCTGAATGAGTTCAATTTCTTCGGCCAATGTCGGGATGCGGAACGATGACTTTCCTGCCGGGAATCGATGAGGAAAGACGCGTTTCCCCGTTTTGAGATTGATACGTTCGTTGAGATGCAATTGTTTCAATTCTGCGAGGGTGAAATCGATGACATAATAACGGCCATCCTCTCGTTTTCGCTGAGGGAAAACCGTGGCGACATCTGTGACCGTATCGACATGAATATCGTGTAGCACAATCGGGATGCCGTCTTTAGAGAGCACGACATCCTGTTCGATGAAGTCGGCTCCTTGTCCGTAGGCCAAGGCCTTTGCCTCTAACGAATGTTCGGGAAGATAACCCGACCCTCCACGATGGGCAATGACAATCGGTGTGCCAGCATGAGTCATGGTTGTGTTCCAGAAAGCCAGTAAGACATACAGCATAGCAAAGCGTTGCATCGAACTCTCTTTCGAATTTTACTTGTGGTTAAGACCAACTGACGACGATACCACCCAGCATTCGTTGCAATTCATCGTCCGTCTCTAATAACAAAGCGCCCGAATTATCGATGCCTTGGCAAGTGCCGCTGATTTCGTTTGGACCAGCCTGAATGGTGACTCTCTTTCCGGTGAGCAAACAATAATCGGGCCATTGATTGAGGGCTTCTTCTCCCTGGGACAGCTTGAGCAAGAATTCATCGAGAAGTTGCAGGAAAGTTTTCAGGATCTCGCCGCGCGAATGATTCTGTCCCGAAAGATCGGCGAGAGAGATGCCCGTTTGTAGAAGTTCGGGTGGTGCGTTTTGAAATTGATTGTTCACATTCAAGCCGACGCCGATGACGGCGTGATGGTTGGATTGGGGGGGAACTTCGGTCAAAATGCCGGCTAATTTTCGACCAGCCAGATAGACATCATTGGGCCATTTGACGGCGAAGTCGGCTCGGGGAAGTACCGCCTGTCCGGTTTGTAGAAGTGCCAAGCCGGTTAACAGAGAGAGTTGCGGTTGCTGTTCGGGACTCAGCCCAAGTTCGGCCATATCGACAATGACCGAAAATGTCAGGCTGCCAGGTTGAGACCACCAGATATTTCTGCCACGCCCACGACCGCTTGTTTGCGATTCCGCATAGACAAGGTATGGCGTCTCGATTTTTTGATCATTTGAGAAGAGAGCGAGAGCTTGCGTGTTGGTCGAATCGGTTTCCTCGAAATGCATAACGTCTCTTAGAAAGGTTTGTTTCACGAGACCTTTCAAATCCATCTGAGTCAAAGGAGCGAAGTCCGACACTATTCCAGCTCGACCATCAAATCACCCGTTTCTACTTGGAGGCCGGGAGCGACGTGAACTTTCACCACGGTCGCATCGCGTTCTGCGTTGATGGTGGTTTCCATTTTCATCGCTTCGAGAGTCAGCAGTTTTTGTCCTTTGGTGATTTTGTCACCCGGTTGTACCGCCACCATCACCACCATGCCGGGCATGGTTGACCCGATATGGTCAGGATTATCCATATCGGCCTTCACACGCGCCAGCGAGTCTGGCTCCAGCGATTTATCAACCACCGAGGCATCTCGCGGCTGCCCATTGAGTTCGAAGAAAACGGTACGGTGTCCGTCGGCATGACCTTCGCTGACCGTCAGAAACTTGACGATTAATGTTTTTCCTTCTTCGATATCGACAGCGAATTCTTCTCCCGGTTGTTGTCCAAAGAAGAAATAGGGGGTCGGAATACCGCTGACATTGCCGTAAGTTTTGTAGTGAGTGACGAAATCTTTATACACTTTTGGGTAGAGCAAGTAAGTCACAATTTCGCGACGGGTCGGTTCGCGTTGCATGAATTTTTTGACTTCTACTCCGGCTGCGGCAAAGTCGGCTGCGGGAAGTGATTCTCCTGGCCGGTTTGTGATGGGTTCGCGATCACGAACAATGCGTTTGATGACCTTTTCCGGGAAGCCTCCCGGCGGTTGTCCCATCATTCCACCCACCAGATCGATGACTGATTCGGGGAAGGCGATTTCTTTGGATTCGTCGAGTACATCGTCGGTCGACATGTCATTGGCGACGAGGAAGAGTGCCAAATCGCCGACCGCTTTGGATGTAGGTGTGACTTTGACGATATCTCCCAACAGTTGATTACAGTCGGCGTAAATTTTACAGACTTCCGCCCAGCGATCAGCCAAGCCCAACGCCTGCGCTTGAGCGAACAGGTTTGTGTATTGACCGCCCGGCATTTCATGATTATACAGGTCGGATGTTGAGGGTAAGACACTGGCTTCAAACGGAGTATAAAACTCGCGAGTGCATCGCCAGTATTCGGTGATCTCGTCCAATGAACTCTGATTCAGTCCCGTCTTGCGATCCGTGAAATCGAGAGAAGCCACCATTGTATTGAGATTTGGCTGTGAGGTATTTCCCGACATTGGTGCCATCGCAGCATCGGCGATATCCAGATCGACTTCGGCACCTTTGAGGATCGACGCTGCCTGAATCCCGGCGGTGTCGTGTGTGTGGAAATGAATCGGAATACCGATTTCCTGTTTGAGCGTTTTGATCAACAGGTGGGCGGCGTCCGGTTTACATAATCCTGCCATGTCTTTGATGGCCAGAATGTGAGCGCCCATGTTTTCAAGTTCTTTAGCGAGATTGACATAATATTTCAGATCATACTTGGTCCGCTGAGGATTGATAATGTCGCCCGTGTAACAGATAGACGCTTCACAGATGGCTCCCGTTTCGAGGACCGCATCCATCGCGACCTTCATATTGGGGATCCAGTTGAGCGCGTCGAAGACACGGAACACATCGAGGCCCGCATCGGCGGTTTCTTTGACAAATGCTCGCACGACGTTATCGGGATAGTTAGTGTAACCGACGGCGTTTGAAGCTCGCAGCAACATCTGCAACAGAATGTTCGGAACTTTTTCGCGGATGAGTGCGAGTCGTTGCCAGGGGTCTTCTTTGAGGAAACGCATCGAGGTGTCGAATGTCGCACCGCCCCACATCTCTAAAGAGAACAAGTCGGGAGCGAGCCGTGCGTAGGCTTCCGAAATATTCAGCAGGTCGTGAGTTCGAAATCGCGTGGCATGCAATGATTGGTGTGCGTCGCGGAATGTCGTATCGGTGATGAAGAGCCGTTTTTGATCCTTCACCCATTGTGAGAATTTTTCGGGACCGAGTTCTTTGAGTTTGTCCCGTGTTCCTTTGGGTAAGGGAGCAAGAGGATCGTAGGCGGGTAAAGGTGCGGGTTCGCGGCGCGATGAGACCGCACGACCTTTCACCAAGTCATTACCGTTCACAATGACATCACCCAGGAAGGTGAGCATTTTCGTCGCACGGTTCTTACGGACTGGCAAATCAAACAACGCAGGCGTCTTGTCGATAAATCGTGTCGTGCATTTCCCATCAATAAAGGTGGGATGATCGAGCACCTGTAATAAAAACGGAATGTTGGTTTTGACGCCGCGAATTCGAAACTCGAGCAAACAGCGTTTTGATCGCTGAATCGCATCTGAAAATCGACGGCCCCGTACCGTTAATTTCACCAGCATCGAGTCGTAGTAAGGATTGACGACGGCTCCCGAAAATGCTGAGCCAGCATCAAGACGCACGCCGGCTCCGCCCGCCGACCGATAGTGCATCACTCGACCGTAATCGGGCATAAAGTTATTCGCAGGATCTTCGGTCGTGATACGGCATTGCATCGCAAATCCGGTGGTTTTGATCGTCTTCTGATCACCGAGCCCGAGATCTTCATGGGAAAGTTCCATTCCCTGAGCGACCATAATTTGCGATTTGACCACATCGACGCCGGTCACTTCTTCGGTGACGGTGTGTTCCACTTGAATTCGTGGATTCACTTCGATGAAAAAGAACTCATTTGTATCTGCATCAACCAGAAACTCGACCGTCCCCGCATTTCGATAATTGACCTGTTGGCCGATAGAGATCGCCGCATCGCAGAGTGCTTGTCTCACTTCGAAATTCAGATTCGGAGCTGGAGCAATTTCAATCACTTTTTGATGACGGCGTTGAACCGAGCAATCCCGCTCCCATAAGTGGACGAGATTGCCGTGCGTATCGCCGAGTAGTTGGACTTCAATGTGTCGCGCATTTTCGATGAATTTTTCGACAAACACATCGCCGCTGCCAAACGCTGATAAAGCTTCGCGAGTGGCCTGTTCGAAAGAGGAGTCGAATTCGTCTTCACTACGGACGACACGCATTCCGCGACCACCGCCTCCGTGAGCGGCTTTAAGAATAATTGGATAGCCGAGATCATTAGCGTATTTGCGTCCGGCAGAGACATCCGCGATGGCGTTATCCGTTCCGCTGAGAACGGGAACATTGGCGGCTTTGGCAATCTTACGAGCAGAGGTTTTGTCACCCAGTTGCTGCAACGTCTCCAATGTCGGGCCAACGAACGTGATGTCATTTTCCTGACACGCTTTCGCCAACTCGGGATTCTCAGACATGAAGCCATAACCGGGATGGATGGCATCGACGCCGTGATCCCGGCAAATTTGCATTAAAGCGGGGATGTTGAGATACGATTTGATCGGCTCTCCCGGCACTCCGATTTGATAAGCTTCGTCGGCTTTGAAGCGATGGAGGGCATAACGGTCTTCGTAGGCATAGACGGCGACCGTGCGGAGACCAAGTTCCGTAGCCGTGCGAAAGACGCGAATGGCAATCTCGCTGCGGTTGGCTACCAGTAGTTTTTTTATCGGTTTCATGAGTTATTATATCGATGTAAGGCGTTTCAATCAGAATACTTGCGCAGAAATCAGATCGAGAGCGAGTTGAAAATTCAGGATGCAACAATCATTACGAATAAGATACTCGAACGCCCGGCAGATCTGCAAATCACTTCTTGAATGAAACATCGGATCGCGGTGGTTTGCTGGATGTGCATTGGCAAGATAGAATACCTGATTCCATATCACTTGACCGACCTCATCGCGTCGCTTCGTACGTCGCCCAGAATTTGATTCCCAAATGCAGCCCACACAAGATATTAACGTCCTCAGTACCGTTCCACTGATTTCCCCCAACGAGCTCAAGTCGCGACGAGAAGTGACTGAAACCGCTGTCAACATAGTGATTAATAGTCGTGAGGAGATCAAAAACATCCTCTCCGGCGAAGACGAGCGATTGATTGTCGTCGTCGGACCGTGCTCGATTCATTTGAAATCTTCAGCGGTGGAATATGCGAAGAAACTCAGCGAGCTAGCCGACCAAGTGAAAGGTCGGCTGAAAATTGTAATGCGTGTTTATTTTGAGAAACCGCGCACGACCGTTGGATGGAAGGGATTAATTAACGACCCCCATCTCAATGACACCTTCGATATCTCGAAGGGGCTGGAAATAGCCCGCGACATTCTCACCGATATCAACGAAATGGGATTGCCGGCGGCCACAGAGATGTTGGAACCGATCACGCCGCAATATATTGCCGACCTGATTACACTCGCCTCCATCGGTGCTCGCACCACCGAGTCTCCCACGCATCGCCAGATGGCGAGCGGACTTTCGATGCCGGTCGGTTACAAGAACGGAACAGACGGCAGTCTTGATGTGGCGACCAACGCGATGCACGCCTCCAAAACACAGCACAGTTTTTTAGGGATCGATTCCGAAGGTCATACCTGTATTGTGAACACTGCCGGCAATCCTTGGGGACACCTCATTTTGCGAGGTGGTTACGATGGACCGAATTATTCGCCCCAACATTTGGCGACGGCCCGCGAAACTCTCGACTCGGAAGGCCTTTCGCCCCGCTTCATGGTCGATTGCTCACACGCGAATTCGAACAAAGATTATACGCAGCAGAATGTTGTCTGGAACGATGTCATCGATCAGCGCATTGCCGGCAATAAGGACATCATCGGCCTGATGCTGGAAAGTAATCTGAATCCTGGTAAACAGAAGTTGAACGGCGGAGCGGAAGGGCTCGATTATGGTGTCTCCATCACCGATGGTTGCATCGGTTGGGACGAAACCGAGCAACTGATCCGCGATGCGTATCAGCGACTGGAAGCAGTCGTACCGACTCCTGCCAGTGTTTGAAATCACTCACCCATTGGAATTTCTAACTGATTCACAACGGGTTTGACTGTTTTTTTGTGTTCCTGGGTCAGTTTGCGAAGTTGTTTGATCACTTCGGGATGGTCGGCAGCAACGTTGTATTTCTCCGAAGGGTCGTGCAGCAGATGATACAGTTCGGGTGTGTCATGCTCGACTCGTCCCGGTCCACTATAAGCGCCTTGCGTAATGAAGTGGGCTTTCCACGGACCTTGCCGAACCGCGTAGATCTGTTCGCCTCGATAGTAGATGAGAGAATCTCTGGGTGAGGGACCGGTTCCCATCAGGGCAGGTCGAATATCGACGCCATCCACCACTCGGTCCGCGGGAAGTTCGGCTCCCGCCATCAACAAACAAGTCGAATATAAATCGAGTGTTGAGGCGAGTTCTGTGGTGATCTGTCCGGCAGGAATCGTCCCCGGCCACCAACCAATGCCGGGTTCTCTCATGCCACCTTCCCAAGTCGTTCCCTTTCCTTCTCGCAACAATCCCGCCGATCCGCCGTGCGTTTTGAACGGCAACCAAGGGCCATTGTCACTGGTGAAGAAGACGAACGTGTTTTCATCGAGGTCATGTTTGCGGAGTGTATTCAAGACCTGCCCGACTGTGTTGTCGATCTCTTCAATGACATCGCCATAGAGACCTCGCTCGCTATGCCCTGCGAATTCTTTCGAGCGGAAGAGTGGGACATGAGGTAAATTGTGGGGGAGATACAGGAAGAACGGCTTCTCTTTATTGTCTTCGATAAACTTGACAGCTTGCTCGCCGTACCGTTTGGTGATGGTGGTTTGGACGGCGGGTTGCTCGATGACTGTCTGGTCCTTGAATAGTGGGACGTTCCAGTATTCGACCTTGGGATCCCAGAATGAATCGCGGCCTTTCGGAGCACCGTTCACGCGGTCCATGTCGTTGGAATACGGAATCCCGAAGTAGGAATCGAAGCCGTGGCTGGTTGGTAAGAATTGTGGTAGATGCCCCAAATGCCATTTGCCGACGCACGCTGTGGCATATCCCTGTTTTTTTAAAGCTTCCGGGAGTGTCACTTCCGACTCTGGCATTCCCCCGCCCGAATTGGGAAAGAGAACCCGTCGTTTGTCGCTGCACATACCGCTGCGGATTGGATATCGCCCCGTCATCAGTCCCGCACGACTGGGAGTGCAGACACTGGCCGCTACATAGAACTGAGTGAACCGAACCCCTTCATCGGCCATGCGATCAAGGTGCGGGGTTTTGATGGTCGGATGCCCATAGCACGAGAGGTCTCCGTACCCGAGATCGTCAGCGAAGATGATCACAATGTTGGGTCGTGAATCGGCAGCCTGCGAAAGATTTGTGAAAATGACAAAAACGGCGGCGATCAAAAGTGTGCGAGCGAGCATTCAGGACATCCTCTGAAGAACCATGTTTCGGGCAGTTACTAACGATGCCCCTTGAGTTTAGAGAGAATGACGTGACCGAATCCAGCCTCAACTCTCAGGAATTATGCAAGATCTAAGCCTGCGCTAACCATTTTGGTCATGATCATTAGATTGTGAAGAAATTGCTTCAGGCGCGTAGCTTATTAAGCCGATGAACTCTCTACCGAGACATTTCCGTTTGAAACGTCTCGAAACCAAACAGACATGCAGAGCTGCATCGAAAATGTCGGGAGATTCGCGCTAGGGATCTCTCTTCGTGATGGCTGCACGGTCAGAAAGGCAAGTTCATGGCGGGCAACGATTCCCCTTCAGGTCAGTATTGGCGGGCCGATCAACCTTCTCATCCGCTCGGATTCGATCATTCTCAGGAGATCTCCTCGGACTCTGGTCCCTCTTCAGAGCATGATTCGATTCCAGCGGGAGAGTTGATCGACCAGATTCAACGAGCTGCTCAACTCTTGAAAAACCGTCTGTCGGATCACTTTCAGAGTTTCGGCTTGAATGAAATTCGTTACACCGTGATCAAGATGGTTTTAGAAAAGTCTCCAAATGGCTGCTCTCAAACAGATCTTGCCGATGCTCTCGAACAGTCGGAATCGAGTATCAGCACTTTGGTGGAACGGATGCGATCCGATAACCTGATCTACCGTCTGCGATCAAAAATTGATCGCCGCAAACGAGTCCTGATTTTGACCGAACACGGTCAGAAGATTCTGAACCAAATTGAAGAGTGCCATACTCAACGACTCGAACAGATGATGAAAAATTTCGGCACCGAACAACGGACCTCATTGAGCATGATGCTGGATCAATTGATGTCGCAAATTGAAGCGAAATCATCAACTGGAATTCCGACAGAGGCCGGCCATGGCTTGAAAGCTCCGCATCTATCGCAATCTGGTTCCAACGTCTCTCAGAAGTCACCCGAAGTTCGCTAGCCAACTTACTGTTTCATTTTGCAGACATTCTGACCTCCCGAGTCTCTCTCTCCCTAACAATTGAGAGACTTACCTGACTACCTTCCTTTCCGTTCGTTGAATCGTCACCAATGAATTTTCCTGATCGTTCATCCAGAATTACCGTCGGCCTGTTCAGCGCAGCGCTGATGCTGACGATGCTTTCGGGATGCTCACGAAAATTTTGGAGAGAACAGGCGGATCACGATTCGTACGAATTGATTGCTGAAAAAATGAGTGACCCGGCGTGGACGGCTCCTCGCATGGATATCACGCCCGATCCACGCAGTCGCTTCTTTGATCCATTCGACCCCGATCACACGCCACTCCCCCCGGATGATAAAGCGGCCAACGAGCTGCTACATGAAGTGGGTGGGTGGAAAGGCTACAAAAGCTGGCACAAACTCGGACGATCTTTTAGTGTCGAGAATCCTCATTGGCTCGACAACCTGATTGACGAGAACAGCAAAGATAACTCTCCCATTTTGCAAACATCGGCGGAAGGAGTGGTTTCGCAAGAAGCGGGACTGGTCGATTTGAACCTGGGTGATTTGATCGAACTCTCTTACATTCACAATCGCGACTATCAGACAGAAGTCGAGAATGTTTATCTACAAGCCCTCGACGTGAGCCAGGAGCGCTTTGCATTTGATGTTCGTTATTTGAGATCACCGGGATCAAGTGGCAGCACGCCGAGTCTTGATGTCGATGGAGTTTCTGTTCCCGATGGCGAAAATTCTATCGGTTTTGCCTCAGGGCTGGGGATCTCGCAAGTCCTTCCCTCCGGTGCTCAGTGGGCACTCGAACTCACCAACAATACATTATGGCTCTTTTCAGGAGGTTCCGCTTCTTCAGCCAGTGCGATTTCCTATTCGATTGTGCAACCGCTTATGCGAAACGCCGGTCGAAAAGTGGGGCTGGAAGGGCTGACGCTTAGCGAGCGACAGTTGCTCTATTCCGTTCGCGATTTGGCCCGCTTCCGTAAAGAGTTCTTCAGTGATGTGACGGGACGCGGGGGATATTTGGGGCTATTATTGCAGATTCAGCAAATTGATAACCAACGCTCTAACATTGTGCGACTGAAACGCCAATTGGAAGCGTTGATCGTGTTGCGTTCCCAAGATCTTGAGGAAGGTCAGGAAGCAAAAAGTCTCGATATTTTGCAGCTTGCTTCCTCGTTGGCCCGTTCAGAGAACAGATTGAGGGAATCGGAAATTTCATTACAAGACTCTTACGATAGGTTCAAGATCTCACTTGGACTTCCACCCGACTTGAAGTTTTCGATTGATACACAACCCTTAGACCGTTTCCAATTGATCGACCCGGCGCTCATTGAGATGGAAAATCGGGTTTACAAGTTTAAGGGTGAATACTGGGGAGAACTGGCTCCTCCCGGTGATAATCCAATTGGCAACCGCAAAGAACTTTCGTTTGCGGAATATCAACAGACTTATCAGAAACTCAGAACTCTTTACGACGATGTGATCAAAGTGGTCGTAGAGGGAGTTGAGGATGATTTCCGTAAAATCGAACAGATTGCCGAAAAACGAATGACGAACAGTACTGATGACGAACGAACAGCATTCCAACAAAATATTGAGAACGACCGTCGTGCATTCAACGATGCCAAAATGATTCTGGAAGAAATGTTGATTGACTCCACGGATTCTGAGAAACCCAACAAGATTGCCACTTCGTTAGGTGCCTTGAGGAAGATCGAGACTCTGCTTGCACAAGGTGAGCTGACGACGGAGCAAAAACAAAAAATCTATCAACTCGGTTCGAAAGTCCAACAGGTCTTGAACGATCAGGTAAAGGCCTTGCAGGTGGTGCAAGTTCACCAACGCGTAGAAGCTGTTCTGTTGGAATCATTCGATTTGTCTCTTGAAGAGACAACACAATTGGCTTTGGAGAATCGTCTCGATTTGAAAAACAGCCGTGCGATTTTGAATGACCGGCGACGGGCTGTCGAGATTGCCGCCAACGAGCTGGAAGGGGCATTGAATATTCGCGTCGAAGGCGATGTGAATACTTCCAGTGGAAGTAACAACCCGGTTGATTTCCAAGGGTCTGCCAGCAGTTTTCGAGCGGGTATTGAGTTTGATACTCCACTCGACCAACTGCAAGAAAGAAACAGTTATCGGGCCGCACAAATTGCGTATCAACGGGCCCGACGCGACTATATGGCGGCCGAAGATGCCGTCAAGCAGGATGTTCGCAATGCCTGGCGACAGATTCAAATTCTGAAGCAGAACTTTGAAACGGCTCGTCGCCAGATTCGTGTTGCGGCTTTTGAATTGGACGCGGCCATTGAAGATGCCAACGATCCTGGAGCCGCTGGAGGATCGGGACTTCGCGGTCGTAACCTGTTGAATGCGTTGAATTCTGTGCTTTCCGCACAAGACAACTTCATCGGTATCTGGGTCCAATACGAAAATAATCGTATCAACATTTACCGGGATATGGGTATAATGAAGGTCGATGATGGAGGGGTGTGGGAAGATCGCTATTATCAATTCTTAGCAGAACCTTCTCCCAATGTCCCGAAAACCGCACCAAATAGAACAAAACCCCAACCGTTTCCCGATTTTGACGTAAATTCTATCAGGAGTATCGAGTCTCTTCCCTTACCTGACCGATCAGAAGCGAAGGTAGAGGCTCAGCAGATGTTGCCACCCTTACCGGCTCAAGCCGGGCCTGCCGAATTCCCCGAGGCAATGCCTCGCTCGACCAACCTCAAATTGACAGAAATCCAGCCGAGAAAAGGACTTCCCGGCGGAACATCCTCCCAGATCGTAATTCGTCCACGTATGACGGACATCGAGGAACTCCGCAATGCTCAAAAAACGCTCAATTCCATCCCGGCTCTCGAAGTACCTGTCGACTCCTCCGCTTGGAAGTTGCCAGTCGTCCGCTGATACCAAAGTAAAACGCACGCGTTCACACAAAAATCGTCGCGGGATGGCTCCGCTGAGAATGATTCTGGCATTGGTGGTCTCTGTGGGAGTCATCGGTGGAATCTATGTGATTCAGGATGAAAAACTCTCGCAGAAGTTCTTCCCCGAAGAACTCGATCTTTCACAGTACGCGACGAAGCCGGTTGAGATGGCGACATTCCGTATCACGGTCGAAGCTCCCGGAACGGTCGATAGTAGTCGCAATTCGACACTCTCAAGCAATGTCGAAGGAACAACGACGATCATTTCTATTGTGTCTGCCGGTGAGATGGTCTTTGAACCGTTAAAAGCAGACGTCTCTGAAGATGACGATGTTCGTGCCGAAGTGGCCGCGATTGAAAATCTCTCATCCGGGACTCCGACAATCATTATCAACGAATACAAAATTGATGAGATCAAAGACGAAGAATCTGGCGAAATGGTCGAAAAGAAAACCTTGCTGCGTGAAGTCCCTCACAACTACACGATGTTGGACCTTTCAGAAGTGATCGTGCAAGTCGGAGATGTTGTCAAGAACGGCGATATTCTGATTGGCGACTTGGTTTGCGAACTCGATTCGGCAACACTCGTCGATCAGGAAAAACAACAGCAGATTTCGGTGACACAAGCGGAAGCCGATTTGGAGAAGGGAATCAAGAATGTCGAGATTCAGATTGCACAAAATGAAAGCGATCTCGCTGCGGCCAAACTGGATGAAAAACTGGCCGATCTCGATTTGAAGAAGTACCAGGAAGGGGAATATGTCCAACAGGTGGAGAAGATTGAAGGAGAGATACAACAGTTCAAAGAAGAGTTAACTCGACGCCAAAAACAGTATGAGTTCACCAAGCGTGTCGAACGGAAAGGGTACAAAACACAGGATGATGTCGAAGCCGACCGTCTCGCCATGCTGAAGGCCGAACTGGATCTGAAGGTAAAAGAAAAAGAGTTGGTCGTTCTTCAAAAATACACCAAGGAACGGACCATCGCTGAATTGTTAGCCATGGCGAAAGAATCGATCAGCCAATATAAGCGCGTGAAGCTTGCGGGTGAAGCGGCTCTCGCTCAATACCGGGCAGAAGTTTCTTCGCGAAAATTGACCTACGATGTCCAACGTGCAAAACTCGATCAACTTCGTCAACAGATTCACGCTTGCAAGTTGATCGCACCTCAAGCTGGGCAAGTCGTTTATGCGATGGAAGCCTCTCGGCGTAGTGAACCGAGTATTATCGAGGAAGGGATGACTGTTCGGGAACGCCAAAAATTGATTAACCTGCCCGACATGTCGGCAATGAAAGTCGATGCCAAAATCCACGAATCAAAAATTAGTGATGTAAAAATCGGATTACCTGTCACGATTCGGATCAACGCGATCCCCGGCTATGATTTTCAAGGAACTCTCGATTCTGTCTCTTCGGTTCCGCTTCCGGGAAGCTGGCCCAATTACGATTTGAAGCAATATGAATCGGTCGTCAAAATTGAAGAAACTGGCCCGATGCTGAACCAGTTGAAGCCGGGGATGTCTGCAAACATTGAAATTGTGGTCGAAGAATCGAATGGGAAATTATTGCAGATGCCGGTTCAAGCGGCCGTTGACGTTGGCAAAGCCTATTACGCTTGGGTCTTGACCGAACAAGGAACGGAACCGCGAGAAGTTAAACTTGGACGATCAAACGATGTGAAGTTTGTCGTCGAGAGTGGTCTTGAAGAAGGGGAGCAGGTGATTACCAACCCGCGAACTCACTTCTCTGAAGAGATCGCCAAACTGGAAGCGAAATACGCTGAACTCAATCCGAAAAAACCATCGAGCAGGAAACCAAAACCCTCTGTAAAGACTGAAGAAACCGCTAAAAAGGCCGAACCGAATCAGTCCGTTGCTAAGACCGATGCTGAAAAGAACTCTGGTGATTTTGATCCATCAGCGATTTTCACACGTCGAGACACGAACGGAGACGGAGTTCTGTCTGGCGATGAAATTTCGGAACAAATGAAAACCAATCTTTCCAAACTCGACAGCAATGCTGACGGCAAGATCTCCAAATCGGAGTTTCTGGAAGCAGCACGAAAAATCTCAGACGCATCGCCTTCATCGGGTGCCGCCTCAGGAGCTGCGGAATGAGTCAAGCTGTTGAGACCCAATTTGCAGCCCGTGTGATTGATCTCCACAAGCACTATTACTTGGGCGAGATCGTCGTGCATGCGTTACGAGGCGTGAATCTCGATTTTCCCAAAGGGGACTTTGTCGCGATCATGGGATCGTCGGGAAGTGGAAAAAGTACACTTCTTAACTTGCTCGGGGCACTCGATCGTCCCACGGGTGGGCAATATATCTTGGGTGGCTACGATGTTTCCAAAATGACGGACAACGATCTGTCTGATATCCGCAATCGATTGATTGGCTTCATCTTCCAGTCTTATAATCTGATTCCACAATACACCGTTCTCGAAAATATCGAAGTGCCATTACATTACCGCGCTTCACGCCAGGCCATTGACAGCGAAGACCGTGATCGCTGCGAACATTTGGCAAAACTGGTCGGGCTCGATGGACGTTTCGATCATAAGCCGTTCCAGCTTTCCGGGGGACAACAACAGCGTGTGGCCATTGCCCGGGCACTCGTCAACAATCCTGAAATCATTCTCGCCGACGAACCAACGGGAAACCTCGATTCCAAAACCGAAGAAGAGATCATGCAAATCCTGCTCGATCTCAATGCCGAAGGGCGAACGATTATCATGGTCACTCACGAAGATAACGTCGCCGAACTCGCCAAACGCCAGATTCATATGAAAGACGGCCAGGTTGCCGGCGATGGTCTGTTCCGCGGCTAAGATGTTTATTCGATTCATTTCCTCACCTCGATAAATTTTTATGTTCCGTTTATTTCGCACAATCAATCTGGCCGTAAAAAGCCTGCTTCTTCATAAACTGAGATCGTCTTTGACGATGCTCGGTATTGTGTTCGGCGTATTTTCTGTGATCGCAATGTTGGCCATCGGGGAAGGAGCCTCGAAACAGGCACAGGATCAAGTGCTCGAACTGGGGGCCACGAATATCATCGTGCGGAGTGTGAAACCTCCCGAGCAATCTTCCAGCACGACAGCCAACAGTAATTCCTTTATTCTGCGATACGGTCTATTACGAGAAGATTTGAAACTCCTCTCGAAAGAAAACATCTCGGGAATCGAACGCAGCATTCCGATTCGAGAAGTGTCCGCTCCTGTGCGATATCGCCATCGGGAAATGAACTGTCGCGTGGTTGGTTGTACCTCGGGATACTTTGAAACCAATAACCTGAACCTGCGCGATGGTCGATTCATTACCGAACACGATCAGGTCAAAATCGACACCATTGCCGTTGTCGCTGCACAAGTGGCCGAGACACTTTTTCCTGGTGAAGATCCCATCGGCAAATCGGTCCAGATCAACGGGGAATATTACGAGATTCGCGGGATCACGCGCACCCGTGGAGCGACCGCCGCCATCGGGGGATCATTGGCGGGTCAGGATTACAACAAAGATATTTACATCCCACTGAAAACCATGCAGGTGCGGATGGGAGACGACAACATCCAGCGGAAGCAAGGCTCGTTCAGTGCCGAGTCGATTCAGTTGCATCAGATCACGTTACAGATCAACGGGACAGAAGAGAAAAAGGCAGAGGACTTGGTAATCCCCATCTCGGAAGTCGTTCGGGAAACGATGGAGATCAATCATAAAGGAAAAAAAGACTGGTCCATTATCGTACCGATGGAGTTGTTGGAACAAGCGAAACAGATTCAGTTGATTTTCAATTTGGTCCTCGGATCAATCGCCGCCATCTCGCTGGTCGTCGGTGGGATTGGCATCATGAACATCATGTTGGCAACCGTGACTGAACGAACCCGAGAAATTGGTGTCCGTCGGGCATTGGGAGCGCGACAGCGAGACATCATTGAGCAGTTTCTGGTCGAAACGATTGTCCTTTCGGGTGTTGGTGGTGCCATCGGAATGTTGTTGGGTTGGCTGACGCCCCAGATCTTCTCGGGCACGCAGTGGGTCTACAATAAAATTTCCTCGAATACGGTCGAAGTCGACGCCGGGTTTAACAACATGTTTGCCGATTTGACGCCCGACGTTCAGCCTTGGACGCTCGGCCTCGCCTTCGGAATTTCGGTGGGGATTGGGATCATTTTTGGGGTTTATCCCGCAATGTCTGCCGCTCGCCTCGATCCCATCGAAGCCCTCCGGCACGAATAACTTTCCCCTTTTCACTTCTCTGCCCGTCCTCTACACTTCCGATCTCAAATTATCTTCGGAAAAAGGATGTTCTGATGCGCTGTGATGCCGTCATTTTCGGCGGAGGAATCGCCGGCCTCTGGTTACTCGATGAATGCCGACGTGGCGGTTATTCTGTCGTACTTCTTGAAAACCGCGCCTTGGGTAGCGGTCAAACAGTCGCCTCGCAAGGCATCATTCACGGTGGATTGAAATATACACTTTCGGGGATGTTGACGAAGTCCGCAGCCAATATCAGCGAAATGCCTCTCGTTTGGCGAGAATGCTTCGCCGGCCAATCAGAACCCGATCTGTCAGACACGACGATTCGGTCGAACTATTGCTATCTTTGGCGGACGCAATCACTCACCTCTCGGCTTGGCATGATTGGTGCCAAAGTCGGCTTACGAGTCGCGCCGGAAAATATTTCTGCGAATGATGTTCCCCCCGTCCTCAAAGGGTGTCCGGGAACGGTTGCCAAGCTCGAAGAACAGGTGATGTCGCCCCCCTCGCTGATTGCCAATTTGTATGAGCGAAATCGCGATGTCATTTTGAAATACAACGCTCAAACAGGTTGCGAGTTTCAAACAGGCAAACCGAGTCAGATTGAACAAATCACGATAACGACAGAAAAGGGTGAGTCGTTAAAACTTATGCCGAGCCGAGTGATTTTCACCGCCGGTAAAGGCAATGCGACATTGCGTGAACAAGTCGGCTTGTCAACTTCTGCCATGCAACTGCGACCACTGCACATGGTGATGGTGCGCGGCAACCTGCCGGAGTTTAACGGTCATTGTATCGATGGGTCGAAAACGCGGGTGACGATCACCAGTGATCGTGATATTCGAGGACAGACGATTTGGCAAATCGGTGGACAAGTTTCCGAAGTGGGCGTTGAGATGACAGCCGATGAATTGATCGCCCACACGCAACAAGAGCTTAGCGAAGTTCTTCCCGCTTTGGATCAGGATAGACTCGAATGGGGAACCTATCGGGTGGATCGTGCCGAGCGGAAAACTGGCGGCGGGAAACGCCCCGAATCGTTCGCGATCAAATCGGAAGGCAACACCTTAACGGTGTGGCCCACCAAGCTGGTCTTGGCTCCCGTCGTGGCAGCCGCCATTCTGCCGAAGATAACCTACGACGCGACCTGGTCAAACCAAGAACAGCAAACACTCGCCGCGTGGGGTAAGCCTCCCGTCGCGTTACCGCCGTGGGAAGTCCCCGGCAATTGGTCTCATCGTCCGTTACGCAAATCCGCGTGATGTCTTTAGGTTCTGATATCTGAGAGAGTTCTTGAGACTCCTCTTGACGCGAGCCTATTTTTCTTCGCATCATGAAGTGATTCCTCACTCCGACTCAGTGACCGAAGGAACTCTTCATGTGCTGCATCATGCCTCGCGTAGAATATGTTTCTGACACAAGCATTTTTGCTCGGTTCATCGAAAAGGGAGAGCAGATTCTGGTCTACAGCATGAAGGTCGGAGCGAAGGAGGATATCGCTATGATCCTACCGATTCCCGTCGCCCGTAACTCGGGTGAGAAAGCGGTGTCGTTCATCAATCTGGAAAAGTACCCTGACTTTTTCAAAGATATGCGTAAGGGGTTTCGTCAAATATCACGCGGCAAGGGTGGAGGAGGCGGGTTTGGTGCTCCGCCTCCAAAACCAAAGCTTGAAGTCGTCAAGGTGGGAAAGTTTGAAGCATCCTACGTTCCGACCATCAACGATTTTGATCGACTCGATGAACGGTTTCGTTTACCCGAAAATACGTGGGATGCGATTCCTGCTTACAAAAAGTATGGCTTCGTGGTTTTCAAAATATCATCAATGGCGAAAGCCGAGACGACAGAACATGCCTACCACCCGATGGCATTTCGATTCCCGTCGCTCAATCGCAGTCGTTTGTACTTTCCGACTGTCCATATTCATGACGGAGAGATTCACGACAAAGAAGAATTTGATCACGCCCTTTATTGCCAAATCACGGGCGGAGATCATAGCAGTCTCACCAGTCGTCTCGAATCGGAACAACTCGCCAGCGCATTCATGGATGTCGAGAAGAGTGAGGGAGTGATCGAAGGCGACGAACACATCTATCGCAAGTTGATCAACGGCCGTCACAAAAACAAAGATATCTGGATTTGAAAGAGGATTGTGGTGCTTCATTCGCTTCTGAATGAAGCTGAACTGCGATGTTTTTATCCCATTGCGGCCTACTTCTATTTTGGGAAATTCTCACCCCAGTTTATTGACGGAACAAATTCTAAGAATAAGTCACGATCAGAACTGATTGAAAAGTACCATTCGCAAAATCCAAAATCGTAATCCGTTTTTACGAACCAATGTTGAGTCCATCTCCCGATGTGACAATGCGGAGCGTCAATAGTACACGTTCGGTATTCTGAGTGTTTCTGGTGACATTCACCGCGATTAGGCCCAAATCGCTGCCAACACCAACGATTTGTGAAATCCATTTCTGGGTATGCCAATTCAAGCATCACGGGATACGGGAAATTTTCAAGTGTCTCTCGACGTACCAATTGCTGGTCAAGCTGTTCTTCGGTTGTGTCGCCACCGGTTTCAAGGTAGGAGTCGAAGTTGGAAATGATAACCGTTTGGTACGTCATAAATATTCATATCCTGGATCGTTAGTAATCCATTTTAACATTGTGACAACATGTCCACGCAAGCGAGGACATGGTACCCGTTACTATCCCTTCACGAACTGATTCATACGGGACGTTGCGAAGCCCGGTTCGAGTGATCCACAGATCGTCCCACACACGGCAACGCCTTTCGCACCCGTGTCGATCACTTCTTTCACATTATTTTCGTTGATGCCGCCGATGGCGAACCACGGAATACCGATCTCTTCGACCGCTTGGCGAACATAATCGAGCCCGACATGTTCATCGAATTCTTTGGTGCCGCTGGGGAAGACCGGGCCAACGCCGAGATAGTCGGCTCCTTCAATCACGGCTGTTTGTGCTTGTTCGAGAGAATGCGTCGAACGACCAACCAGTTTGTCGGGGCCGATGATGCGTCGTGCGTCGGCGATGGAGATGTCGTCTTGCCCGAGATGGACGCCGTCCGCGTCACAATGAACGGCAATATCAGGACGGTCGTTGATGATGAGGAGCACGTCGACTTCTCGTGTTTTTTGACGAGTCCACTTTGCCAGGTCGAGGAACGCTTTCGAGTCGAGCGATTTTTCGCGGAGTTGAATGATATCGACGCCGTTGACGAGCGACTCTTCGATCACTTGTTTCAGTGACGTGTTGCAAAGTGATTCGGTCACGAGCAGATACAATCGTGCCTCGGCCAATTGCGGTGAGACCGAGAGTGTGCGGATGATCGTTTTTTCCAACGTGTAAACACGATATCGCAACGCTTCTGCTTGCTTGGGGATCTCCCGATGGGCCGGGCCGAGGAGTTTGCCGGTCTCTTCAATCGTGCGGAGTGCTTCGGCGGCACGTTTGAAGTTCGCAGTCAGTAGGTCGGTTAACGATGTTCGCTGTTGCTCGGTTTTGGTGGAGATCGTCGTGCCAACATCACCGGTGGTATCGCGCGTCGTGAGTCTCGAACGTACGGGCATCAATTTGGCCAATGTGGCAAACTCGTGACGCCATTCTTTGAGGAGCCTAGTGCCAGTCGGATCGTTCTCGCGAAAGCGAACGACATCTTCGACGACGCGGATCCCTTCCGAACATCTATTCGCGGCGGCATCCAGTATACGCCAGACATCGGTTTGCTGTCCGTGAGTTGGACCTTCGAGAGTCAATTTCTCTTCGACAACGATGGATTCGGTTTCAAAGCCAGAATGTAGAGCGAGTTCGGTTTCCAATTGAGAGGAGGTGAGTCCCCGTTCATTCAAAAACTGTCGTGCTTCAGACGGAACCGTCAACAAGCCGTACAACAAATGTTCGCTGCCCGTCTCGATATGTCGCCCGGCATCACCGGCGGCGCGGCTCGCGGCATCGAAAATCGATTCGCTACTGGTGGAGAGCATCAGCTTGGGTTGGGCGATTGGTGGCGGGCAATCTGCGGGGAGTTCCTGGGGATAATCGGGAAAGTAGACATGAAAGGCGTTCGCGGTGATCACGGCGTTATTCAGGATCTCGCTGCCACGGGATTCATCGTGAATCAGCGCCCACAACAAGCCGACAGGTTCAATGGTGGTCTGTTCGCGAAACCCTGCCAGATTGGCTGCCGAGTTGAGAATTCGGGAGACAGCTGCGGTCAGCGAGTCGTACACGGTGAAAATATCCTGACAAGGCCGGTTTGAGTCGATTAGGTATGATTTCCGACGACACTTTGGGGCATCGCCTTTCCTCAACACATTGGAGAACTTCGACTTGCGAAATTCAAGCAGAGGAAGTTGTAAAAATGGAGGTGATTGCATCAGAGTGGCACCAACCAATTGCACTCATCGGTCTTGATCCCTTTTAAATCATGGTGTGCGGATTAGAAAAGACTGGAATTCACTGGCTTTTGGGCCATCCGGGACAATTTCGTACTCACGATTCGGCACAAGAGTTGCCGTATTTGTCTCCAAGAAAGATATCTGACATCACGTTTGAGCCCAGATTACGGTCGCGTGATGTGTCTCTGAGTTCCAATCGATAGGAATGTCCAAGAAAAAAATTACCCTCAGAAACTGAATAAGCCTGTTAGAAAACCACAACTGGGCAGGAAATTTTTCCGCCAATTGCCTAGAATGGTGGTCAGACACGTCAGGGGACGGCATTTTGCCGTTCACTGGGCCTAAAAGGAGATTATTGATGTACGAACGGTTTACAGACCGGGCACGGAAGGTCATGCAGTTGGCCAACCAGGAAGCCCAACGTTTCAATCACGAATATATCGGGACCGAGCATATTCTGCTCGGACTCGTCAAAGAAGGTTCGGGAGTGGCGGCCAACGTCCTCAAGAACCTCGAAGTCGATTTGCGCAAAATTCGACTCGAAGTCGAGCGGATTGTTCAGTCGGGACCGGACATGGTCACGATGGGCAAATTGCCTCAAACGCCACGTGCGAAAAAAGTCATCGAGTACGCGATGGAAGAGGCCCGCAACCTGAATCACAATTACGTCGGGACCGAGCACCTGTTGCTCGGCTTACTGCGTGAGCAGGAAGGTGTGGCGGCTCAGGTCTTGATGAACCTTGGGCTGAAACTCGAAGACGTGCGCGATGAAGTGCTGACCTTGTTGGGTGGTACATCAGTCGAAGGTAGTGAAACCGAAGGACGTGGACAGTCCAGTGGCGGCTCGGCAAAGTCGAGCAAAAGCAAAACGCCAGCTCTTGATAGCTTTGGTCGCGATCTTACGGAACTCGCTCGTGGACAAAAACTCGATCCCGTCATCGGACGTGAACGAGAAATCGAACGTGTCATTCAGATTCTCTGCCGACGCCAGAAAAACAACCCGGTCCTCCTCGGTGAAGCGGGTGTCGGTAAAACGGCCATCGTGGAAGGCTTCGCACAAATGTGTGTGGATGGCAACGTCCCTGAAATTCTGCGCGACAAACGCATTGTGGTTCTCGACTTGGCCATGATGGTGGCCGGTACGAAATACCGCGGTCAATTTGAAGAACGCATCAAAGCCGTCATGAATGAAGTGCGTCGTGCGAAAAACACGATTCTGTTCATCGACGAATTGCACACTCTGGTGGGTGCGGGTGGAGCAGAAGGAGCCATTGATGCTTCGAACGTGCTGAAGCCGGCATTGTCACGAGGCGAGTTGCAGTGCATCGGTGCGACGACTCTTGATGAATATCGTAAATACATCGAAAAAGATGGCGCATTAGAACGTCGATTCCAGCAAGTCAATGTGGAACCGCCAAGCGATGAGCAGACGGTTGAGATTCTCAAAGGTCTGCGTCCTCGATACGAAGAACATCACCGCGTGCAGATCACCGATGATGCTTTGGAAAAAGCGGTTGAACTGTCATCACGTTATATCACCGGTCGTTGTCTGCCCGATAAAGCCATCGATGTGGTCGATGAATCGGGAGCCCGCATCCGTCTTAAGTCGATGGTTCGTCCTCCCGACCTCAAAGAACTCGAAGAAGAAATTGAACGACTCAACACGGCGAAAGAAGATGCCGTCGCGAATCAGGACTTCGAGAAAGCTGCCAACCTGCGTGATCAGTCTGATAAGCTCAAGAAGAAAAAAGAGACCCTCACCGAAGAGTGGCGGGAAAAATCTCGTGAGACTGATGGTGTTGTCGATGCCGAAGTCGTTGCGGAAGTGGTTGCCAAAATGACCGGCATTCCCCTCACGCGACTCTCCAGCGAAGACGCTGTCCGTTTGCTGGCGATGGAAGAAGAACTCCATCGTCGTGTGGTGAGTCAGGACGAAGCGATCAAGCAGATTTCCAAAGCCGTCCGTCGTTCGCGTAGTGGATTGAAAGATCCGAAACGTCCGACGGGTGTCTTCCTGTTCTCGGGGCCAACCGGCGTCGGTAAATCATTGCTGGCCAAAACATTGGCCGAGTTTATGTTTGGTGATGAATCTTCATTGATTCAGATCGACATGTCGGAATACATGGAGAAGCATAACGTCAGTCGTCTGATTGGTGCGCCTCCCGGATACGTTGGTTACGAAGAAGGGGGACAACTGACTGAAAAGATTCGTCGCCGCCCTTACGCGGTGGTGCTGCTCGATGAGATCGAGAAAGCTCACCCCGACGTGTTCAACATGTTGTTACAGATTATGGAAGAAGGCCACCTGACCGATAGCTTCGGTCGTAAGGTTGACTTCAAAAACGTGATTTTGATCATGACCACCAACGCCGGTGCGGAAGTGATTCATCAGGGCAACGTATTTGGTTTCTCCAAAGCCGACGAAGATACCAGTTACGACAACATGAAAGAGCGACTGAAACACGCCATCGAACGCGAGTTCAAGCCGGAATTTCTCGGTCGTCTCGACGAAGTGGTCGTCTTCCGCTCGCTCACCGAAGAGAACCTCAAAGCGATTGTCGATATCGAACTCCAAAAAGTTCGCGATCGATTGGGCGAACGTGGTTTGACTTTGGAGCTGCAAGATGATGCGAAAGCGTTCATTATCTCCAAAGGAAGCGACATGGATTATGGAGCACGTCCGCTGCGTCGTTCTGTCGAAAATTGGATCGAAGACCCGCTCTCCGAAGAACTGCTCAAAGGGAGCTTTGAAGGGAAGACAAAGATTACCGTTAAAGTGATCGAAGTGGGTGATACCAAACGACTCGACTTTGAAGGTAGTACCGAAGAACCCGAAATGGCAGCCGTCGCATCGGGAGAAGAGGCTTCTGGCGAAGAAGGTTCTTCAGTCGAGTAAATTGGTGTTGCTGATGAGACAATTCACACCTCGTCCAGAGTTCTCTGGGCGGGGTGTTTTTTATGGGCGACGCATCAATCGTCGAAAACATTTTCGCCGAACGCATCGTCTTCTTCTGATGAAGAAGACGATGGCTTGGGTGGTTGTGGCTTCTCAGGCTGAGGCGTGGATTTATCAGAATCACTCGACACTTGGTCGGGCTGTTCAGCAGTTGGCTGTTCGTTCTGGTTTGCGGGTTTCTTTTTTTGCTCGCGATTCTTTTTTTCGCGCGGCAATTGAACAGTATCGGCGACTTTTTCAGGGGCGCTTTCGGCTTCGATAGGAGCAACTTCGGGAGCAACCGATTCGGGGACGGTTTCTGCTGGTGGCGTTTCCGTGGTGACCGCCGCTTCGGGTGTCTCTTCGACAGCGTCTGCCTCAACATATTGTTCTTCGGGAATGACAATCTTCTCACGGATGGGGAATTCGCGTTCGGTCTTCTCGATGATCAGGCGCATCCATTCTTGGGCGTCGCAAGAACAGCGACTCGCGGTGATATCTCCCAAGAATTTCATACGATTTCCACATGCCGGGCATTCCCAAACGCGACGGATATCGATGTCGTAACGAATTCCTGGACCCTTCATGGTTTTGATTCCTGTCTGTTGACCGAGTTCCCCGGCCTCAATGGTACGCAATTGCAGTGAGAACGGATAAGATATATCACTCTGCCAAGTCGTCGGAAAGAACTCAAGCAATTCCTGAAGACATTCCCATAGAGGTTCACGTGTTTTCCCAAGATGATGCCAAACAAGTCGGTCGAGGTTTCCTGATGGGCGGGGCCGACATCATTCCCGGCGTCTCCGGCGGAACGATGGCTCTGATTCTGAATATTTATCAGCGTCTGGTGTCGGCGATCAGTCGATTTGATCTCACTCTGCTTCTGATGTTGAAGAAAAAACGCTGGAAGATGGCGGCAGAATATGTCGACTTTCGCTTTTTGCTCTTTCTCGGCATTGGTGTTGTTGTGGGAATCGGAAGTCTCGCGTCATTGATGCATTATCTATTGCACGAGCATACTCAACCCACTGCGGCTGTCTTTTTTGGATTGATCGCCGCCTCATCAATTATCGTGGCCCGGATGATCCCTAAATGGACATTTCAGGAATTCATCCTGGCGGTCATTGGTGCTGTGGTCGCGTATTTGGTTGTTGGACTGCCGCTGCTAACCAATCCACCGGATGCGAAGTGGTACCTGCTTGCATCGGGATTTGTTGCGATTTGCGCCATGATTCTTCCTGGCATCAGTGGTGCATTTATTTTACTGATTCTCGGTAAGTACACCGACATCACCGGCATGATTAAACAGTTCCTCAAATTCGATTGGAGCGTCGATCTGTTTCTGTCGCTCACAGTTTTTAGCGTGGGGTGTTTGTGTGGACTGATCGGTTTCAGCAAGCTTTTGAAATGGTTATTAGAACGCCACGAAACACAAATGCTGGCGGTGTTGTGTGGTTTAATGATCGGCTCGCTCCGCAAGATCTGGCCGTTCAAAATCGATCTCACTCCCGATGTCGAAGAACTCAAGCTGAAACAATTCGTCAATACTTGGCCGACAGAATGGACGTCAGAGACGTGGCTGGCGATAGGATTGGCAGTCGTAGCATTTGTGGCAGTGATGATCCTCGACCGTGTCACCCACGGCCACGAACACGCAACTCATGCCGATCATTCTGGCGAAGAAATGCAATCCGAAGATCAAGGCCTTCTATGACCGCTTAGTGGTACAGGGGAAACCCAAAATGGTGGCGTTGATCGCTGCGATGCGAAAGCTGATCACAATTTTAAACGTCATGATCCGAGAAGGAAAAGAATGGAACCAAAACACTAAACTCATTTGAAATCCAAGACAGTCGCTACAAACGATAAACTTCATGAAGCGCGTAGGGAACTTTTATCCTAAAATCGGCAGCATAGAAGACGAACCGTGTTGCACTTCGCCGGTGACGATTTCACCAATTAGCGTGGTTGGCGTGCAGTCGTTGACGCGGACTTTGGTCATTGATCCGGCTAGTCGCGGATTGCCGTCAAAGACCACGATGCGGTCGCAATCGGTGCGTCCAGTTAATTGAGTCGCCAAGGCAACGCCCGGTTGGTGATCAACTTCTTCTGCCGCTTTTCGTCCCCACTTACTGATCCCTTCAATCAACACTTCGACGTTGGTGCCGATGAAGTCGGCGTTGTCTTCTGCACTGATCGCGTTTTGCAAATCGAGCATTTCGTTATTGCGACGCTTTTTGATCTCTTCGGGAATGTCGTCCGGGTAAAGCGTCTCGGCCTTTGTGCCGGGCCGTTCGGAATATTTGAAGATGAAACTGTTTTTGAAACGAAACTCGCGGATGATGTCGAGCGATTTCTGATGTGCTTCTTCGGTCTCACCGCAAAAACCGACAATGAAGTCACTGGAGACGGCACAACCGGGGATTGTTTCGTTGATGCGTTGCATCATTTCTCGATAGTCGGCAATGGTGTAGCCGCGTTTCATGTGTGCTAATAGTTCGTCGTCACCATGTTGTGCAGGCACATGCAAATAGCGACACGCTTTGGGAAGATCGCGGATTGCCTGCAGCAAGTCGTCGGTCATGTCTTTGGGATAGCTGGTCACAAACTTGATGCGGTCAATCCCTTCCACATCATGAACCATGGCAATCAGATCCGAGAGCCGATGTAGTTTGCCGTTCTCGGTGTGTTTGTAACTGTTGACCGTCTGCCCCAGAAATGTGATTTCACGAACACCCTGATCGGCCAGAATGCGAACTTCCTGAAGAATTTCGCTCGGGTTACGTGACTGTTCGGGACCGCGAGTTGATGGAACCACACAGTAGGTACAAAACTTATCGCAGCCAATCATGATCCGCACAAACGCCTGAAACGGAGATGTTCGCATTTCGGGATCACGCAGCGGGTCGTAACTTTGAAAGCTACCACTGACTTCATCGCGCGAGCCATCCCGTCGCCCTAACGAGACGGCCATTTGAGGCTCTCTTGTGTCACGAATTTCACTCACCAAACGTGGAATTTCAGCCAATTGCCCGGTGCCGACAATCAGGTCAACATGCGGGGCACGTTCGAAGATCAAATCCTGATCTTTCTGAGCCATGCAGCCCATCACGCCAATGACCTTATTCGGGTTGTTGTTCTTGGCGTATTTCAGACGCCCGAGCGAACTATAAATTTTGTGCTCGGCATGTTCGCGAACACTGCAAGTATTAAACAGAACCGTGTCGGCTTCTTTCGGATTAGAGGTTAGCTCGTAACCCGACTTCCGCAGCGCAGCGACAACCAGTTCGCTATCGAGCATATTCATCTGACAGCCGACTGTCTCGATGAAGAGTTTGCCATTATGCGTTTCTGTTTGTGTTGTTGTTTGTGTGGCTGATTCCGTCACGATGAAAATTTCAATAGTGGTGATGCTGTGTGTTTGAGCCGCTCTCTCAAGTGAGCAGGCTCGGACAATATTCGTCGTTCCCGGCCAGTTTGAAAAGACGCGATTAATCAACGCATCCCGTGTGCTTGCGCCCACGGGCTATGAAACTATTCCTTAACACGTTCGACATACTTGCCGGTGGCGGCATCGATTTTGATTTTATCGCCTTCGTTGATAAATGCAGGCACTTGCACTTCCGCGCCAGTGTCAACAGTGGCGGGCTTGGTGACGTTGGTCGCCGTGTTCCCACGTGCGGCAGGTTCGGTGTAAGTGATCGTCATCACGACATGAGCGGGTGGCGTCATGTCGATGAGCTGTTCGTTCCAAAACAATAACTCAACGGGGGCATTCTCTTGCAGGAACGTGGTTTTGTCACCGCACGTTTCTTCCGTCAGTGCGTATTGTTCATACGATTCATTATCCATGAAAACGTAGCCACTGCCATCGCGGTAGAGGTACTGCCCTTTGCCGTATCGAATATCGGCCCCTTCGACTGAATCGCCACTTTTGTAAGTGCGATCGAGGAGAGTCCCTTTGATCAGGTTGCGGAGCTTGGTTTTGTAAAGCGCCTGACCTTTACCGGGTTTGACAAAATTGCACTCGATCATATCGTAAGGATCGCCTTCGATAATCACTTTCACGCCTTTTTTGAAATCGCTTGTATTCACTGATGCCATGGGTGTGTGCTACCTGTGCTGATTGAGTCCAAAAATTTGTATTTGTTTGATTCTTCGTTGGTCGGTTGTTGCAGAATGCTGCCGAACACTCGACACTTTAACAAATCGTGGGTGGGCTGAAAATGCCGGGAGGAGTCTGACTCAACCTGCAAATTGGCTTTATTCTCTCTATTTTCAGGACTCTTCGGTCGTGTCCGTATCCTCAGCACCATCAGATTGGCATCGTTCTCTCGCGGAAGCGATTCGCGATCCACGTGTTTTACTGGAAAGTTTGGGGCTCTCTGCCGAGTTGCTCCCCGGTGCAGAATCGGCGGCAAGTCTCTTTCCGCTGATGGTTCCGGGCAGTTATCGAGACCGGATGGAGCCCGGAAATCCGCTTGACCCGTTATTAAGACAGGTCTTACCAATAGTCGAGGAGCATGCTGAAGTCGCCGGATTTTTGAGGGATGCGGTGGGAGATTCTGACTCGAAACGCGCTCCCGGCTTGCTGCATAAATATCACGGGCGCGCTCTTCTTGTGACGACCGGATCATGTGCCGTCCACTGTCGATATTGTTTCCGTAGATCGTACCCCTATCAGGAGGAGCCTCGCACTCTCAATGATTGGGAACCCGCATTTGACGTTTTACGACAAGACCCGTCCATCAACGAAATTATCCTCAGTGGGGGAGACCCGCTGATGCTGTCAGAGGTTCGGTTGAGTGACTTGCTGACTCTTTGCGAATCAATTCCACATTTGTCGCGAGTGCGGATTCATTCCCGTTTACCAATCGTCTTACCCAATCGAATTGACGCTGTTCTGACTGATCGTTTGCGATCATCACGATTGACGCCCATTATGGTGGTCCACGCCAATCATCCAAACGAGATTGTGGAGGATTGTGCCGACTCACTTCGACGGCTTGTCGAATCAGGAATCACCACACTGAATCAATCTGTGTTACTCAAAGGCATAAACGATTCGGTCGAAGCCTTGGCCAGCCTTTCGGAACGACTCATCAACCTCGGAGTGATGCCCTATTATTTGCATCAACTGGATCGCGTGCAGGGAGCGGCACATTTTGAAATCAGTGACGAACGGGCGGTTGAGATAATCTCTGCATTACGCAAGTGCTTGCCAGGATACGCAGTTCCCCAGTTAGTGAGAGAGCTTGCCGGTGAACTTCATAAAGTTCCATTGATCTAAAAATCGTCTGCGTTATTGAGCTTTAACGATTATCGTGATCTTTCTCATCGCAATTACGATTCCGGTTTTGCAGCGAGTGAAACGACTCATTCGATTCTCTGGTTTGAAACGGATGAAGTTTTTGTCCATCAGGATCGATCTTAATCATAGTGCTAGAAAAAAAGTCTTCTTACGAGTTTGCGCGAACTCCGACTAATGGCTTCAAGGATGATGGAATGAAATCGCTGACAACTGTGGCCGGAATAATTTTGTGTTTACCCGCATTGGCTTCTGCCGGATTGCTGGACGAGATTGAAGATCTGCAGCCCGTAAATGCCTGGATCTCATCTTTGGAAACGTCCAACGAATGTGGTTCGACAGGTTGCGGCGATTGCTGTACTTCAACCACTGTCTGTGGTCCACGAGTTCCCATGATGATGGGAGACGGCGGTCTGGGCTGTTGTTCCAGTTCCAGAATCATATGACGAAAGTCTCTGAAAACAACAGCGTCATTCCTCAGGACCGAATCGGTATTAGCTACAACCTTCTGAACGATGTCGAATTACGCTCTGGTTTTGGCGGTTTTGTACCCGGAGATGATCAGGAAATTAGTGAATTCAAGTTCCGTTACGAGAAGACATTCTTTGACGGAAATTTCTCCGTTGACTTGATCATGCCTTTCAACATTACCAACGAACGTGACCAATCCTTCAACAGCCTGAATGGATTAACGCTTGATCGAGAGTCAGAATTGGGCGATCTTGCCATCAATCTGAAAGCCTTGCTGCATCGCACCGATCGATTTGCTTTGAGTGCGGGTTTGATGTTGGAAATCCCCACCTCCGACCCGCAACAGATTCTGATACCGATTGGTCCCGGAATCGGTTTGCAGTTTGCTAATGAGGACAGCTACTTTCTGACTCCGTGGATTGGTGGTTTATACGATCTCAACGACAAAACATTCGTGCAATCGTTCATGTCCTATCGTATGGAAACCAATCGCCACGATGTCAATTTTCTGATTGGGCCTGCTGCATTCCAAATTGGTGATGCCCAAGACCCCAATTACTTCATGTGGAGCACTCAAATCGGGCATCGTATGTATGAGAATCGAAGTCGTCGAGGAATCACGGCGATCATCCCGTCACTCGAATTGCATTATACTTCGAGTACCGATACCGACCCGACAGCTTCCTTCCAGACACCCATCATTCCCATTGCCATCCCCCCCTCAATCGGTTCGGTCGATTATCTGACACTGACACTGGCCACAAACATCGAACTCGGTCGAAAAGCCTCTTTGGGCATGGGATTTGGTTTGCCATTGAGAGAAGGCAACAGCACGTTTCCTCTGCTGTCGTCAGGACCAACTGACAAAAACTTTGACTGGTCATTCAACATGAACTTCAACTACTACTTCGGAAGTTGAGATTCTATCCAGTCAAGGAAATTACATCACTCCCGCACCGAATGAGTCACTTTCCGATGGAAAGGGGATCTCGGGCTGCGGGTTTTGTTTTTCTGCATGAGGGTCACGCTTCTCAGCATGGGCAGTGTCAACACGACGCTGAGTGGAATCTTCTTCGGGCGCTGGCTGATGGGCCGACATGGGAAGAATGTCGGGCGTCGCCTCTGATTCTTTGAGACGCGCGTAATTCTCTTCGCCGTAATCGTCGTACCGACAGATGTAATTCGGTTGCTTGGCACGAACCATTTCTTCTTGGAAGGCGGCGACCACTTCCTGTTGGATCATTTCGCGACAATCGCTGTTAATCGGGTGCGCAATGTCTGCGTACAGTTTCGCCCGGCCATCTTCTTCATCGATGGCACGTTCAGAATCGAGGGGAGTGCCGCAATCGTTGCAGTATGCCGCGCGGAGATGGTTTTTCATCTCACAATGCGGGCAGCGGTCGGTCAATTTACGGCTCGGCATGGCCACAAAAGACCCTTTGGTTCCCTGGATGATTTTCAGATCCCGAATGACAAAGCTGTGATCGAAGGTAATCGAACAGAATGCTTGCAAGCGATCATTCGGATCGGCCATTAACTTGATGCGGACTTCAGTGATGTTCACGTCCCATTCCTCCTTACGGGATTGACGCAGACCCACCAAATTCAAGAGATGGTGGAAACGACATAAACTTGGCCCAACTGCTGGGCCTTGAATTTTGTCGCGATGTCCTGCGCCTCCGATTCTGTTCGGCATATTCCAAACCAAGCAGTCCCGCTACCACTCATTTGATGAGCGAGAAACGATTCTGCCTCGAACGTCTGTCTCACCTGTTCCAACAGGGGGCACAATTGCTCGGCTGGAGTCTGTAAGGAGTTGTGCAGATATTGTTCCAGTTCTTCATGCCGACCACCTTGAATCGCATCAATCAGCGGAATTGCTGATCGCGGATTGTCGGCAGGGCGGCATGCCCGGTAAACATCGGCTGTCGAGAGCCCCACTGGAGGTCGTACAATGACGATCCACATTGGGTTCATCCGAGGAAGAGGGTCGATGATTTCTCCCCGTCCCCGACAAACAGCCCAAGAGCTTACTGCCAGGAAGAACGGAATATCGCTGCCAAGTTCGGCGGCCAAATCTTGCAATTCGGACTGAGGCAAATTCAAATTCCAGAGTTGATTGAGTGCTGCAAAAGTCGCAGCCGCGTCGCTCGAACCTCCGGCCAAACCCGCCTCAGCGGGAATTCGTTTGTGGAGAGAAATTTCGACTCCCTGTCGATTTCCTGCATGCTTCTTCAGCAGATTTGCAGCCTTCATCACCAGATTGGAATCATCCGTGGGGATATTATCCACATTCACACTGGAGGTCTCGGGCAAGTCATCTGCGGCCAAGCAACGTAGGCTGATGCTCTCAGTAGTCACCTCCCTGAAGACCAAAGTATCGAACAATCCGACGGTGGTCATGACTGTTTCAATGTCGTGAAAACCGTCGGGACGTTTGCCTGTTATTTCCAGAAACAGATTCAGTTTTGCCGGTGTCTCCACCCTCCAACCAAACTCCTCGCGTATCATCTGCATGGCTGGATCGGGGGATTAAGTTTTTCAGACAGGAGACTGACTCATCGAGTTCACACGAACTTGGTCAGAATCAGTATCTCGATTGAAATAGGAAACTTCAGCAAACAGAAATCTGTAAGGATATGGGTTTCAGACGACATCAATGCCATCTGTATCAACTTGCTCGAAATGTCGTGAACGCAGCAGATAAGAATGTTGCCTTTCCAGAGAGCCTGAAAAGTTGGATTAATCAATTTTGATGCTAACTGGATCTTCATCAACCGTCAATATGTGTTTCATAAACCACTGTTTTTAGTGGATGAAACAGTGATTCAATAAGGAGCGAGCACCGTTTCATTGAGGGGAATTGTAGTCGTGAACCAAAGTTTTTCGGGACGCAGGATGAAACATTATGACCAACATGCTAACTCATGGCGTCGCGGTGGCGCTCTGCGCAGCAGAAGCCCCCGGATGAACGATCCACATCACTCATGCCGACTCGGAGATTCGTCCTACAACAACGCTTTCACTGGTTCTCGTTGATCCGTGTTCTCAGCGTGATCCGCGGTTCCAAGAAATTGTTCCGCAGGCAAGTCCATGAGCGTGGTTGTCAAGATCAGTTCATCGCGTCCTCCCTGGTCTGTTCGAACACGCCCCTGACGAGCCGAACTGGGGCGGTCTTCTGTTGGAATCAAGATGATCCGTCGAATGAGATGGTCGCTTCCGATCTTACTCGCTCCGCTGTTCCCACCCAGACCACCGAACTTGCCGGTCATTGTTTCTTATGGTCCAAAGGAAAAGTCGGCCTTCCACGGCTAACTTTCATCACAACTTCAACTACAAAAGACGTGGTGGCAGTTCTTCCTCAAGTCGCTATAGCAACTTCAGAAAACCGACTGTCTCACGCAACAGCTCAAAATCGACTTCTCGTTTCAAGTCGATCAATTCCAATTCGCGATTGAAGAGCATCGGTTCGCAATCTCAATCACGAACTCGTGATCTGAGCGGTCTCAAGAAAATCGAGAACATTCGCAAACCGACCATTCAAAGCCCAAACAAAGGCAAGGGACTCTTCGACGGCAAGAAGCCGGGCGAAGGCGACCGCTGGACGATTCAACCCGTCGATCCGAACTTTGGTCAAAAGCCCAAGCCCGGATACGGAAACGACATTATTTTTCCTCGACCACGACCTCGTCCGCCAATCTTCTGCCCTCCGGGACGACGACCCATCGTGTGTCTGCCACCGATCAATATCTGTCCTCCGGTTTATACACCTTGTGTGACGACAACTTGTCAACAAGTGATTGTTGAGCCGGAAGTTGTTGAACAACCTGTCCAAGAAGATTTGGAACCTGTGCTTCAACTGGTCGTGGGGCAACCCGCCGCATTGGAAGCCAACGGACTGGGCCAGACAGCCGGTCAAGTCGTCTTTGAGGTCAACGGTTTGGGTCTTCCCGCAAAGGTGACTCAGTGGGAAGATGCCATGCTGGCCATGGACGTTCCCATGATGGGACTGCAAGGACCGACCAAAGCCTTGATGCACCTGATCGGTGCCGACGGGCAACCAATGGCATCAATTCCTGTCGAGTTGTTAATGGAAGCTCCTCAAGACTTGGAGTAACGGCCATCAACTTTGCGGGCCAAATAGCAAGCCTCGGGCAATCGAAAGATTGCCCGAGGCTTTTTTTATGGTTTGTGGCGGATGCTGTTGGCTCCTCCAACAATGTGAAAAAAGACTCACGCAGAGGCGCAGCGGCGCAGAGGAAAAACAAATGGTGCGCTGAAACTATCCGAAATTTCATGATCTTATGATCGCCGCGCCAATCGAGCGCACGAAAAAACGCCCCGTCCAAATGACGAGGCGTGAGGAGATTCCATTGAATCCGTTGCAGTTAGTTGGTCTGGGCCTGAGCATCGACTTGTAAATCAGATCGAGGTACTTCCCATGTCTTGGGTCTCATACCGGCGCGTTTTTCAAATTCGCGTTCGTCCCATTGTTCCTGCAATTTTGCACACGCTGCACGAATTTCTTCGAGGGTGGGATTTGGTTTGCGATTATGGGGCAGTTTGTTTTGTGAGGTCTTATTGGATGCGACCATGTGGTGAACTCCTTCCGGATCAAGGTGTGTCAATCATCGGGGGTCCGCCACATCTACTATAGCGCTCGTGAGAAAATCGTCGAATTATCGTGAATCAAAACCGATCCCTCACGCATTATTTGGGACGCATTCTGTTTTGTCTAAGTTCCTGAAATATCAGCAGATAAGCCTTTTTTTCTCGAATTTCCAATCTTGCCCTGAGTTGTCTCCTCACTAAGTGTCCAACACAGACTTCGCAATTTGCATCCTGCTTCACGAAACCCTCTAATGCTGGGCAGGCTTTATTGGCCACAAAATCAATCACATAGTTCTTTCTCAAAATGCTTTTAGAGGTGACACCCAATGTTGCGCTACACGATGTTTTTACTCACCTGCGGATTCTGCCTTGTGACGTCATTCGCATCGGCTTCCGCCACTCATGCCTCCAATGTCGATGCCCCTAACGTCATCGTGATTCTCGCCGACGATTTGGGGTATGGCGATTTGTCCTCATACGGTGCGACTGATTTGAAGTCACCGCATGTCGATAAACTTGTCGAACAGGGAATGAAGTTCACCAACTTTTATGCCAACTGCCCGGTCTGTTCACCAACGCGAGCCGCGTTGCTCTCGGGACGATATCAGGACATGGTGGGAGTGCAGGGTGTCATCCGCACCCACGCCGACAACAACTGGGGATACCTGGCGGAAGATGCCGTGTTGATCCCCGAACTGCTCAAACATGCCGGCTATCACTCGGCCATCGTGGGGAAGTGGCATCTGGGATTGGAAAGTCCGAACACACCCATCGAGCGTGGCTTCGATCATTTCCACGGATTCCTCGGCGACATGATGGACGATTATTACAATCACCGTCGTCATGGCATCAATTACATGTACCACGATCTGAAAGAGATCGATCCTCCCGGACACGCGACCGACCTCTTCACAGACTGGTCGATTGATTACATCAAATCGCGACAGGGAAAAAAGCAGCCGTTCTTTTTGTATCTCGCGTACAACGCTCCCCACACGCCGATTCAACCGCCGGAAGAATGGTTCCAGAAAGTCAAAGCGCGCGAATCGGGTATCACCGACAAACGAGCCAAGTTGGTCGCATTGATTGAACACATGGATGATGGCATCGGCAAAGTGATGGCGGCGTTGAAAGAAACAGGCATGGACGAAAACACGCTCGTCATCTTCACCTCCGATAACGGTGGTCAATTGAATGTCGGTGCGAACAACGGTCCTCTCCGTGATGGCAAGCAATCTGTCTATGAAGGAGGACTGAAAGTTCCCGGCGTGGCTGTCTGGCCGGGCAAAATCAAACCGGGCAGTGAAACCGACCTGCGTGTGTTGTCGATGGACATTTACGCCACCATTGCCGATCTCACTGGATTGCCTCAACCGGAAGAAAACGAAGCGGTCAGCTTTCTGCCGACGTTAATGGGGAAAACGCAAACACCTCTGCGGAAACTATGGTTTTTCCGTCGTCGCGAAGGTGGCACAAAATACGGCGGTAAAACCATCGAAGCCGTCATCTCGGGAGATTGGAAGCTGCTTCAGAACACGCCTTTCGAACCTCAAGAACTCTACAACCTCAAATCTGACCCTCAAGAACAGAACAATCTGGCTCAGAAGAATCGCAAGATCTTTAACGAGCTAACTGCCGCCCAACGCCGACAAATCCAGAAGTATGGGACAGTTCCGTGGCAAAAACCGGCGGAATAACCCATAGACGGATGCTGATGCCTCTTGTAGTGTGTCGATATCGGATCTAGCATGGAGGCTCAGGAGATCAATGGGCCGCCATCTCTATCGGGATCTGAAATGCTGAAAGTTCTCAGCCATCATCGCAAAGTTTGTTCGGCGATCACTCGACGTGATCTGTTGCAGGTGGGAGGTCTGGGAGCCATCGGCCTGAGTCTTGACTCCCTGTTGATTCAGCAGGCGTCCGCTGAAGCTATCGTCACCTCGACCGCTCCCGGATTCGGTCAAGCGAAAAATTGTATCCTGCTGTTTCTGTATGGTTCGCCCAGTCAGCTCGAAACATTCGACATGAAGCCGGACGCACCGATTGAAATTCGTGGTCCAATGCAACCAATCGCTTCCTCTTTGCCCGGCATGGATGTTTGCGAATTGCTGCCCGAGACGGCGAAGGTGATGGACAAGACAACCATCATCCGGTCGATGACTCACCCCTATCCCATACACGGCGTTGCTTACGCGACGACCGGAGTTCCCGCCATCGATGTCGCAATGGAACTCGCACCCAACGACCTAAGACATCATCCCTATTTCGGTAGCGCGGTCGAATATTTTGATCGCCAGAAACGGTCGGCGGTCGAAAGTTTTCCTCAGAATGTGGCGTTGCCATTTCATATGAGTTCCGAGCGAACCGGGGAAGTCTATCGCGCCGGGCCTTATGCCGCCTTCTTGGGGTCAACCTACAATCCCATCTGGACGGAATACATCGGCAAAGCGACCCGCTCGGTCGAGAAGACACTCCGCGATGAAATACTGGATTGCTGGGATCCTTATGTTGCCTGTGACAAGGAAAGTCATTTCCGTTTGTCGGCCGCCAATCGACCAGACGATATCAGTATTGATCGGTTGAGTCGACGTCGTTCTCTGGTCGAACAATTCGACCAAAACCGACGACACCTCGAACAATCGCAAGCAGGGAAATCGTTATCCCGTATGCAAGAATTGGCGTATTCGTTGATCAGTTCCAACACAGTGGGTGAAGCACTCGACCCCCGTCACGAATCACCCGCAACTCAGGACCGTTACGGCCGCACCCTTTTCGGTCAATCCTGCTTGACAGCTCGACGAATGGTTGAGGCGGGCACGCGATTGGTTTCGGTCTTCTGGGATGAATACGGACTGGCCGGTGACGCCTGGGATACACATTGGAACCACTTCCCGCGCATGAACGATCAACTCATGCCCGGTTTAGACAAAGGCTTCGCCGGATTGATTGGTGATCTTGATGACCGTGGCATGCTCGATGAAACCTTGGTCGTCTGTTTGAGCGAACATGGTCGCACACCAAAACTGAAAACTGGCCGAGGTGGAGGACGTGATCATTGGTCGCGCGCCTATTCGGTGGCGCTGGCGGGTGGGGGAATTGCCCGCGGTAAAGTGATCGGAAAAACTGATCAGCACGCAGGCGATGTGGCCGATAATCCGATTTCTCCCAAAGATGTTCTGGCGACCATGTACCATCTGCTGGGGATCAGTCCCTTCCAAACTTTGCCCGATAAAACCGGGCGTCAGATGCCTCTTTTACCAGAAGAAACTCGCGTCATCGAAGAAGCCTTGGCATAATACCACCAAGACTCCAAGCGACGATTTTTCCGAAAAAGGTAATCCCGATGTCCAGCACCTGTTTGCGCTCCTGTTCCCTCTTGGCGATCGTTCTGTCGCTGCTTGTCACGTCGCTTTCCGCACAAACGCAGGATGAGCGACTGAAAGCCTGGCTGAAAAAATATCCAGCAGCCGATACCAACAAAGACGGCGTCCTCACGCGTGAAGAAGCGATCAAATACCGAGACACGGTGCTCAAAAAACAAAGAGCCAACGGTAAGCCGCAGCGTCAAAAACCGACTCACGCCGATGTGCGTTATGGCGAACATGCACGCAACGTCTTCGATCTCTGGTTACCCGAGAACGAAGACAAGCCACCAAAAGACGGCTATCCGCTGTTTGTCTTCTTTCATGGTGGTGGGTTTGTGGCGGGAGACAAATCGGGGTTCGATCCGACGCAGTATTTGAAAAAAGGTCTCGCAGTGGTCTCGGCCAATTACCGCTTCGTGGATGGAGAAAAGACACTCAGCCCCACGCCGATGCTCGACTCGGCTCGTGTGATTCAATTTCTCAAACTGCATCACAAAAAATGGAACCTCAACCCGAATCGGATCGCATTGAGCGGTGGTTCCGCCGGTGCGGTGATCACCTTATGGATCGGCTATCACGACGATCTGGCCGATGCGACGAGTGACGACCCTGTGTTAAGGCAATCAACCCGCGTGCAATGTTTAGTGCCGATCAACGGTCCGACCAATCTCGATCCACACTGGATCACCAAAAACATGGGTGGTCCCAAACATGTTCACGGCAGCTTCCCAGAAATGTTCGGCGCCCCGATCACAGCTAATCTTCCTTCCCAGATGGCTGAACGCATCAAGGAAAGCTCACCGATTGAGCATGCCTCCAAAGATGATCCACCCACATTGCTCATTTATGGCGGAAAGCTTGAAGGTATTCCGTTACCCGAAACAGCTTCAACAGGACTGCTCATTCATCATCCCTATTTTGGCAAGGTGCTGAAAGAAAAGTTGGACAAACTCGGAATCCCGAATGACTTTCATCACGCCTCCGATCCGCGACGCGGTAGCGGTATGGAACTGACGCTCGATTGGCTGGATCAGTATTTGGTAGAATAAATCACTCCCCCAATAACTCTTTCAGCCGCGCGTCGGCTTCTTTCTCCGCTGCGGTCATCACGTCTTTGATCATGACCGGTTTACCGCCTTGGCGTTTGCTTTCGTCGGCTGCCGACATGAAGGCGTAGATATCGAGTGTCTCTTCCGCTTCCACGGGGACTTTACCCGACTTGAAGAACTTGACGACTTCCATCAGCAGTGGTTCGTAACCGGCGAACCCACCGATCTGCTCGACTCCTTTTTCTCCGAACGCCGTGCCGCCGTATCCTTTTCCGCCCGCACGAATTCCGCGGAACGTGCCGATGCGTTTGTCGTTCCAGATTCCCGTGACGACATCAAAATCGGGAGTCGCAGAACGAGTGACCGATTTGATGCCCGGCCCCATGACGGTGAAGAGTGTTTCAACGCCGTGAATTCCGTACCAGTATAAATCAGGATGCGTCTCTTCCAACGAACAGGGAGAGTACGCATCGCAGCCGGTGATTTTTCCGATTTTCTCTCCACTGCGAAGAGCCTGTGCGTTGGGTGTGAATCGCAAAGAAGAGGACGAGAAGACGGGAACGTCAAACTTCTCAGCCGCCTTGAAAATCGCAATAGCGTCGGAGAGTGAGCCGGCGATTGGCTTATCGATGAAGACCGGCTTGCCCGCTTTGAGACACGGGATGAGTTGTTCAAGATGCGGTCGACCATCGTTTGTTTCTAACAGGACGGCGTCCACTTTGGTCAACATCTCTTCGATACTGGGAACAATTTCGACACCCATGCCTGAAAGTGTTTTGACATAACCTTCCACGCGGCTCGTACTCGATTCAATATCGGGAGAGCCTTTAGGATAGGCGGCCACGATGCGGCAGTTGACGAATTCCGGTTTGGGGTTTTCCGTATTGATTGATTTTGTGAACGCGATGACGTGTGAGGTATCGAGACCAATGATGCCGATGTTGAGCATGTCCACTTTCTTTTCTTCTTTAGGTTCGTCGGCCATGGCGAGTGCTCCCGCGACCGCGCTGAGCGGGCCGGAGAGATTCCAGACGGAGAGAGTTTCGTCGCTGCTGCCCACTGCCAGTGTTTTACCGTCAGGATGAAGAGACACAGAATTAATTTTGTCTTCGTGGGCTTCGATGCGACCGATTTCGTCTCCCGACTCTCGCAACCAGATTGAGACATCGTTCTTGCCCTTGGCACGTCCTCCTCCACCACTGATGGCGACCGCACCGTTGTCAATCAGGATGACGCTATTCACGGGACGAGCTTGCCCCGCGTAAAAGCCGAGTGCCTTTTGGGTGGCGACTTCGTAGACGTTGACTTTTTCATCTAGTCCACCGGTCAACAGATACTTGCCATCTTTGGAGAACGTCGCCGTGAAGGCGGCTCGTTCGTGATCGACCAAGTCGGCGATCAACTCTCCCGACTCGGCATTCCAAAGTTTCACTTCTCCCGGTCGGGTAATTCGATTTTCGTCACCAGCCACAGACGCCAAATACTTTCCGTCAGCAGAGACAGTCACTCCGTGAACCGGATAGCCGTGACCTTGCAGAGTGCGGATCAATTTTTGATCGGGCAAGGCGACTTGATGAATGTTTTCGCCTTCGGTCGAACCGACGATCCATTGTCCCTCCGGGTGAAAAGCGATTCCCGTGACGTAGCCGAGCGGTTTGCCGGGCAGGACGGTCGGCTTGAGATCGGGGATCGAATAGAGAGCCCAGTCCTGATAATAGCCGACGGCAAGTTGAGGTTTCTGGGGATGCCAGGCGAATGATTTGACATCACCGGCCGGGATGGTCATTTTTTTGACCAGCTTATAATTCGTCGTCTCATATAAACGGAGTTCTTCGTAAGAACCGGCGGCTAAATATTTGCCATCGGGTGAATAGGCGACGCTCATGACGGCGTCCGGGAAACCGGCCACTTTGGCGATTTGCTTGGCGGGAAGTTTTTTGACATCGGGGCCTTGTGCCGTCCCGACGGTCGTAAAAACGATCAGCAAAGTACAGGCGGCCAGAGTCAATGGGAGAGAACGAGTCATCATATTTCGTAACATAAGTCACCTTCAGAGTTATCAGTACAACGAGCTGAATTGATTATCAGACGCGGCGGTTGATGTTGCAACCACCGATTCGCAGAAGAGAAGGCTTTCTTTCAGGTCGTCAGTTCTGGAAATGGGGCGACTTTCGGGTTACGCTGGTAGGATGCAGAAATGCGTGTTCAAATCTTCCTCCCTTTATGATTCCTACCACACATGACCACCTTGCTTATTGCCGTCGGCGCATTCGTCGGATATCTGGTTGCCTATCACACTTATGGGCGCTGGCTGTCGCAAAAGATCTTCAACCTCGATCCCGAGGCGGAAGTTCCCAGTCATCAATTACGCGATAACGTCGATTTCGTTCCGACGAAAAAAGAAGTCATCTTCGGGCATCACTTCACCTCCATTGCCGGCACGGGGCCGATTGTCGGTCCGGCGATTGCCGTCTTCTGGGGATGGTTGCCCGCGTTGTTGTGGGTGTTGCTCGGTTCGATCTTTATTGGCGCGGTTCACGATTTTGGCGCGTTGGTGGTCTCTTTGAGAAATCGAGGGCAGACTGTCGGTGAAGTGGCGGGACGATTGATCAACCCTCGCGCTCGGCTGTTATTTTTGTTGATTCTCTTTTTTGCTCTCACCATCGTCTTGGCAATATTTGGCTTGGTCATCGCGACCATCTTTGCCATCTATCCGCAATCGGTGTTATCGGTTTGGATTGAAATTCCTATTGCCGTCATCATCGGATATTGGGTGTACCGTAAAGGTGGCGGCTTGTTAATCCCGTCCATCATTGCCCTCGCTTTGATGTATGGAGCGATCTGGCTGGGCGCTTACCATTTGCCGATCAGCTTGCCGGAAGCTTGGGGGAATCCCGTTGTCATCTGGACGGTCGCCTTGTTGATTTATTGTTTCATCGCATCGGTATTGCCGGTGTGGGTGTTGTTGCAACCACGCGATTACATTAACAGTCACCAATTGGTGTTGGCCCTCGGTCTATTGATGTTGGGCGTTGTCGTCGCGGGACTCACGGGAAGTGCCGACTTAGTCGGTAGCGCACCGGCAATTGCCGATGGTTCACCGACCGGCGCTCCGCCGATTTGGCCGTTTCTGTTTATCACAATCGCCTGCGGTGCTTGCAGTGGTTTTCACTGTTTGGTCAGTAGCGGCACAACCAGCAAACAGCTCGAAAACGAACAAGACGCTCAATACGTCGCCTACGGCTCGATGCTGCTTGAAGGAGGACTTGCTGTCCTCGTGATTCTCGCCTGTTGTGCGGGTGTCGGCATGGGGAAATTTGACCGGATTGACACCGGGGAATACGTGGCGGCGGCACCGGCTGCAGGTGAACCATTGGTCGGGCGCGAAGCGTGGAACACACGTTACGACCTGACAAAAGGTTGGGGAGCGTTCGGATTGGGTGCGAAAGTGGGAGCCTTCATCGAAGGAGGAGCCAATTTTCTATCGAGTATCGGTATCCCATTACGATTGGGGATCGGCATCATTGCCGTGTTAGTGGCGAGCTTTGCCGCGACAACATTAGATACCGCCACGCGATTACAGCGTTACGTCGTTCAGGAACTGGGACAAACTCTCAGAGTCACGCCGCTCACTAACAAATATGTGGCGACAGGGTTCGCCGTCTTTCTCGGTGGAGCGATGGCGATGATGCCCGCTCCGGGAAAAGGGGCCGGCACGGGAGGACTCATTCTTTGGCCGTTGTTTGGAGCCACCAATCAATTACTGGCCGGTTTGGCCTTTATGGTTATCGTGTTTTACCTGTGGCGTCGCGGGAAGCCGATCTGGTTTGCCGCAATCCCGATGGTCGCCATGTTGATCATGCCGGCGTGGGCGTTGGGCTGGCAACTCTTCAATGAAAACTCTGGCTGGGCATGGCCTTTAGCCGCGATGCTGAAAGGAGAGCAAGAATGGGCCTGGCAACAGACTCATTTACTATTCGCCATCGGCATCGGCACGCTGGCCCTGCAAGCCTGGATGATCGTTGAAGGACTATTGATTTGGCCGAAAGTCAAAGGAGTCATGGAAGACCCGTTACCGCCCCTCACCGCAAAACCGGCGACGGCATCGACCGAATCGATGCCTTGCTGATGAACATCATTTTCACACACTAATACATATTGTCACGTTCAATTTTGAGGAGGATTTCCTATGAAACATTTTCTGCTGACTCTCGCGGTCGGACTGTCGTTGTTCGCAACTCAAACAGTCAATGCTGCCGAGAAATTGAAACTGTTAATCGTGGACGGTCAGAACAATCATAAGTGGCAAGTCACGTCACCCATCCTGAAACAGTTCCTGTCTGACACGGGACGTTTTGATGTTTCTGTGGCGACCAGCCCTCCGAAAAAATCTCCCGCAGAAGCGTGGGACAACTTCGACCCTGAGTTCTCTGCGTATGATGTTGTTCTGAGTAACTACAACGGCGAAGAATGGCCGATGCGTGTGAAGACCGACCTCGAACAGTATGTCGCCGGAGGAGGGGCGCTGGTCATTGTCCATGCCGCCAATAACGCATTCCCCAATTGGCCTGCCTGGAATCAAATGATCGGCCTCGGCTGGAGAAACAATAAATTCGGCAATCGAGTCATTCTTGACGAGGAAGGCAAAAAAGTCGTCGTACCCGCCGGTGAAGGCCCGGGAGCCGGACACGGCAGCCAGCACGACTTCGCAGTTCGTGTGCGAGATACCGAACACCCCGTGACAAAGGGGATGCCGGCCGAATGGATGCACGTCAAAGATGAACTGTATCACGGTCAGCGTGGACCGGCACAAAGCATGAATATTCTGGCAACGGCCTACTCGGACACGGACCCCAAAAAACGTGGAACGGGTGCTCACGAACCGATGATCTGGTGGATCCCTTACGGCAAAGGCCGTGTGTTTACAACACTTCTGGGCCATGCCGATTACTCGATGAAATGTGTGGGATTCCAATCGGTCGTTGCACGCGGAAGTGAATGGGCGGCAACCGGCGAAGTGACATTACCGATTCCTGATAAGTTCCCGACTGCTGAAAAAACGTCTTCTGTCGAGTAAGCGATAAATCGATCTCATGAACGATACCGATGTGGTCTTTCCCGCTGATCGCGAGAGCCTCCGACGCATCCAGTTACAAAAATTGACTGGCATGTGTCGCGAGCTGTCTCATACGAATCCCTTCTGGACACAACGCCTGGAAGGAGTCGGCTTGGATGCGTCTGCCATCGAAAGTTGGGATGCGTTTGCTCAGATTCCGTTATTGCAAAAGAGCGATCTGGTCGCCTGTCATGCGAGCGATCCGCCATATTCTTCCAACTTGACCTACCCATTGGTGCGGTATTCGCGACTGCATCAAACTTCGGGCACGACGGGCAAACCACTCCGCTGGCTGGATACTCCCGCCAGTTGGGATTGGCTGATGGAATGCTGGAAACAGATCTATCACCTCGTCGGACTCACGCCCGAAGATCGAATTGCGTTTCCGTTTTCTTTTGGACCATTCCTTGGCTTTTGGGCGGCGTTTGAAGGTGGGCAGCGGTTGGGAAACCTCTGCCTCTCTGGAGGAGGAATGAGCAGTCAGGCGCGACTGCAAATGATTCTCGATAACGAAGCGACTTTCGTTTGTTGCACGCCGACTTATGCTCTTCGATTGGCCGTGGTGGCCGAGGAAGAGGGAATCAATATGGCGAACTCGGCAGTACGCGGCATCATTGTCGCAGGAGAACCGGGCGGCAACATCCCCGCCATCCGCAGACAGATTGAAACGGCGTTCGGGGCGCGGGTGTTTGATCATTGGGGAATGACGGAAATCGGCGCGTTGGGAGTGGAGTCTGTCGAGTATGCGGAGGGTCTGTATCTCTTGGAAACGGAGTGCATTGCCGAGATTGTCGATACGGAAACGAGTGAGCCGGTGGAAGCGGGAGAGACGGGCGAATTGGTGATTACGAATTTAGGACGTTGGGGAAGCCCCGTCATACGTTATCGAACCGGCGATCTTGTCCGGGAAGATCTGTCTGCTTCTCCCGACGACATTTGCCTCAAACGCCTTAAAGGCGGTGTCCTCGGACGAGCCGACGACATGATGACCATCCGCGGCAATAATGTTTTCCCGTCAAGTATTGATGCGATTGTGCGCGAGTTTGATCAAGTGGCCGAGTATCGGATGCACTTCACGACCAAGCGAGAAATGAATCATTTGAAGATCGAGATCGAACCAATCGCCGCTCTCACCGGCACAGATGACGAACAGCAACTTCTCAGCGACATCAATCGAGCCATCAAAGACCGGATGAACTTTCAAGCCGAGATTGTCGCGGTTGAGCCGGAGTCCTTGCCCCGGTTCGAACTCAAAGGCCGCCGGTTTGTGAAAGATGGCGAGTGAAGGGTGGCGAATCGATGAGCAAACTAAAAGATGAAATTGCTCGCACTCGCTGGGGGTGTATTGGCTTTGTTGTGCTAGGAGGTCCGTTGATCATGATGCTATTGTGTTCCGGTTGGCCCCATATCGATCACACCACCGAACAAGATGCGAAGGACCGTTATACAGAATGGACGGGACTTCCTTGGCCACAATCGGGCAAGATTATTGGCTTTGGAGATGATCATGGTATTTTTCACTTGAGTAGTGAAGGAGATTATTTTTTTGTCTTTGAAGTTGATGACGAAGCACTCGAAGAGATTCTTAAGAGACAACCCGAGTCACCAAGTCCTGAAGAGTGGTTATTTTCTGATTGGCAACAAGGGCCTGTGCCGAACGAAATTGGCTCTCATCGCCGGTTTTCCACGAACGCGACATTTTCAACACACGCTTATAGTTCTGTGAACGAACAAGATGTTTCGAGAGCTTTCAACAGCGCGGAAATCTTCTATAGCGCATCTGAGCGATGCTGTGAAGGTCTCGCCTGGCACAACGGAACACTCATTGTGGTCGATCCTCCTGAAAATCATATTTGGGTTTGCGACTGGGACTATTAAAGCGTACAAACTCTGCTTCACTTCATAGCAGCCGACGCAAAGCTGGGACTCGTCCCAGCCTACGAAACTAATTAACTTGACCGAAAAGACGAAACGGATGATGAAATTCATCAGTCACAATTTTGCATACATTCTCGTTATCACAATATGCCCGTTTTTCGCATCCGTCAGTACTGCGGTAGACCAACAATAACGGAGAACAAATCTTTCATTCACGCAGCCAGCCTGGCTGCGTAGTCTTTCTCGAATTCCTCAGGCGTCTGGTAGTTTAACGTCTGGTGGATTCGTTCGGTATTGTA